>OBKV01000448.1_pt1 | contig 34526 bp, 31 predicted proteins | sample 1517301 | NCBI WGS metagenome assembly OBKV01 (sample SAMN04571685, study PRJEB22368) | human gut metagenome | biome: human gut; material: stool | host: Homo sapiens | place: Luxembourg | collected 2012-06-29 | reverse complement strand
TTTGTTGCTCATGAACTTATAAATAAAGTTAAATCAAAGTGTTGCGGAATTAAGGTTCAGTTGTTATCATCTAATAAAAAAATTATGCGTACCTTTGCATTTGGAATATTAGCCTTTAGTTCCATCTGTCACAGTTAGACGTGTTCTTTCATGACTTTGGGCGAGGCAGCCTACGCCGTGCTGAGTATGGCGGAGTCACATAATGACAAAGCAGTACAAAGCGGGCATTGGGTGGGAAAAGTAGTGCAAACCGAATGCAAAATCGCCAAGCGGGCTTGAGCGTGTTGCTGAGGTGCCGCCTACTTTATGTAAAATAGTCCAGACATAATGAAGGCGTGGGCTCTGACGTTGTCTGTTCAACCAAAATAGGCAATTGCTAGAGCCTCAGACCGTGGGACAGACTACAGGACGACCTCACGCTTTTTTTATGTCCTTAACGGAGTTCTATCTAGAACAAAGTAAGGTCACCGATATGAAAATCGCTGATAACGCATCAATAGATGATAACACCCATGGAGGCGGTGAAATTCCTCCCTGCACCGGGCTTACCCCCGATGTCCTCCCCGAAGTTCAAGAGCCAGTTTTGGCGGAGAACTCACAAACAGGGGTGTCCACCAGAAATGCCCTGTCGGGAACAGACAACAAACCGAGTGGAGAAACAAAGCCTGCTTTGACTATCCCGAGGTGCGAAGAAGGAAGAGCCAACGGCTCAACTCTCTTAAAAACCCTTAGGAGGAAACCGAAAGAAGTTCCCCATTGGTAGGCCCTCCGTGTCACCTACGGACGCGAAAAGAAGGCATACGATTATTTGGTCGGAAAGCATGTAGAGGCATACTATCCGACAATCAAGACCGTCAAGGAAGTTAACGGCAAGAGAAAGACCGTTGAAGAATCTCGTCTTCCAAATATATTCTTTGCACGTGGAACGGAAGAAGAGATAAAGTCATTTGTTTACGACAATATAAACCTCCCTTACTTACGTTTTTACTATAAGCACACTCACATAGGTGCGCGCATTATGAAAACTCCTCTGATTGTTCCAGACAATCAGATAAAGAGTCTTCAAATTATTTGTGAGAAAGAGGGATCTGACACCTTAGTTTTGCAAGAAGAAGTAACGAAGTTCAAACAAGGCGAGAAGGTAAAAATCATCGAGGGTGCTTTTGCCGGAGTAACTGGTATAGTAGCACGTTATCATGGACAACAAAGAGTGGGTTTGGTTATAGATGGTTTATTGACAGCTGTAACAGCATACATTCCGACAGCTTTTCTGCAAGCCATCGACTGACCATCTTTACCAAGAGGTCTCGCTTTGACCATAATATTATTAAGTTTAAGTGAAATAAATCCAAATATCACCTGTTGAGGATGTTTGGTAAAAAATAGTGTATGAGCGTTTCATGGATTGTTGATTGTCTGTCAATCTTCGCGTTATGTATTTTGATTATCGGAGTGGCCATACCACGTGTCCAGTTGTTGGCCTACCGCAAGAATCTGTTAGACAAACCCGCCAAAAGAAAGGTGCACAAAGCCCCCACTCCTCGTCTGGGCGGCACCACCTTCCTGCCGACACTGATGTTGTCGTTCACCATTGTGGTGGCGGTGAATATAGTGACAAGACGAGGCGAACTGCTTGCCGAACTCGCATCAGAGTCCTTGCCATTGGCCAGTATCTTCTGCGCCCTGATACTATCGTATATCCTTGGTGTCGTTGACGATATCAGAGGAGTGGGCTACCATCTCAAGTTCATCGCCCAGTCCATAAGTGTACTGATTATCATTTTCAGTGGTGTGGAACTGTCAGGCCTCCGCACCCTGTTGCTGCTTGCATCATGGCCTCAGTGGACGGTTGTCCCCCTCACCGCACTTGCCATGGTATTCATCATCAATGCCATCAACCTCATCGACGGCATCGATGGTCTGGCCTCCGGTCTGTGCATCCTTTCCTTTGCCTGCTACGGCATCGCCTTTGTATTTTGCAGTCAAAACATCTACGCCCTGTTGTCGTTTGCCTTTGTCGGAGTGCTCATCCCGTTCTTCTATTACAATGTGTTCGGCACACAAAGGAAAAGGAAGATTTTCATGGGAGACACGGGCAGCCTCACCTTAGGAATGATGCTCTGCTTCCTCAACATCAAACTCACCCAGATGCCGCAAGACTCCCTGCCCCACATCAACAAGTACCTTCTGGCCGCCTTGCCGCTGATGATACCGTGTTTCGATGTGATGAGGGTGTTTGCTTACCGTCTGCTCCATGGCAACAACCCATTCCTGCCCGACAACAACCATATCCACCACCGCCTGATAAGGACAGGACTCAGTGAACGCACAACCATGATCATCCTCATCCTGTCATCGGCCCTGCTCACCTTGACCAATGTAATGCTGTGCAACGATTTGGGGGTCATGTTGCTGCTGGCAGCCGACATCACCCTCTGGATAGTGATCAACATCATCATCGACCTGTTGCTGAAACGCAAAGAAAAAAACTCATTGATTGAAAAACAATAGATGAAAAAAAGAGAAATTATATTGAATTGGCGTCACGCCATACTATGGATAGCGGCAGCATTGCTGTATTCATGCTCCACTCCTAAAGACATTGCCTACTTCCAAAATGCCATGCAGCTCCAGGGCATGGCACTCCAGGCAGAACATAAGTTCCGTCTGCGCCCCGAAGACAAAATCAGCATTGTGGTGAACAGCAGCAACCCCATGCTCGAACAGCAGTTCACCCTCACTTCGCGGGGCAGCAGCAACAACATCCTCGGTGCCGAAACGTCGCCCGCCACAGTCAGCAGCGGGTCGGGAGGTTCAATCATCGCCTACACCGTGGACGAACAGGGCACCATCGACTTTCCCGTGCTGGGCAAGATACGCGTAGAGGGCATGACACGCGAGGAGGTGGCAGCCTATATCAAGGAACGCCTCATCGCCCGCGAATTGGTGAGTGAACCCATCGTCACCGTAGAGTATGTCAACATGAGCGTCAATGTGCTTGGCGAAGTGTCCAGTCCCGGCAATGTGCCCATCACCAAAGACCACTTCACCGTCATCGACGCCCTGGCCAAGTCGGGCGACCTGACCATCAACGGCAACCGCCGTGCCGTCATGGTGAGCCGCAACAACAATGGGGTGAACGAGGTGCATCAGATTGATCTTACCGACATGCAGAAGACAATGCTGTCAGACGGCTACTATCTGCAGCAGAACGACCTGGTGTATGTCACCCCTAACAACAAGCGCAAGCGCGACTCCACCAATACTGGCAACATATTCCACACGCCCTATATCTGGATGTCAATCATCTCTATGCTCGCCTCATTAATAGCAATATTCAAATAACAAGATAACAATGAACAGCAATACATCTTTTAACAAACAGATAGAAGAGTTTCTGTCGTTGCAGGATTTTTGGATATTATGCCGCAGCCACTCCAGTTGGTTTGGCCTCTCCCTCGCCATGTTTCTGCTGGTGGCCATCTATTACCTGTCCATCACGCCCGATGTTTACACCTGTGAGGCTTCAGTGCTGGTAAAAGAGGAGACCACCCAAGGCACCGTGGCCCAGAGCTCAAACGGCAACAACTTCAACAACATGGCGCTGATACAGCAGCCGACCAATATGCCCAACGTGCTCCGCAAATACACATCGCTTGCCCTGCTCACCGATGTGGCCTACCGCCTAGATACCATCAGGACAAAGAGCGAGGCCAAAAGGGTGGCAAAGACCCTACAAGGTGGACTAACCACGACACTCGACGATGAGAAGTCAACCATCATCAACCTGAAATACACCGACACTTCACCCGAGCGTGCAGAGCGGGTGCTCAACACCATCATAGAGGTCTATAACGAACGGTGGATCAACGAGAAAGAACAGATGACAAGAAACACGGCAAGTTTCATCAATGAGCGTCTCTTGGTGATAGAGAAATCGCTCAACCAGGTGGATGACAGCATCTCCACCTTCAAGACACGCCACCATATCACCAACCTCGAACAGGCCAGCGGCCTCTACCTGCAGCAGCAGAACGAGTCGGAGTCGGAGATACTTCAGCTCACCAACCAGCTGTACATGGCACAATACATCCTTGATGTGCTGAAAGACAACAAGTCGCGCTACAAGCTGCTGCCGGCACACACAGGTTTGACCAGCAGCGAGGCAGACCAGCAGATAGCCCAATACAACACCTTGCTGCTGAAACTGAAGAACAATCTTGAAGGCACATCCACCCAGAACCCCATCATCATTCGCCAGGAGGAACAATTGGGAGAGATACGCCAGAACATCATCGCCACCATCTCCAACTACATCAAGACCATTAAGATACAGATAGGCTCGATGCAGGGCTACAATGCCGATGTAAAGGAGAAGGTGACATCCAACCCCGCCCAGGCCAAGAAACTGCTGTCGGTGGAGCGCGACCAGAAGGTGATGGAGAGCCTCTACCTCTACCTGCTACAGAAGAAAGAGGAGAACGAAATCAGCATGACCTATACCCCGGCACCCACGCAGGTGGTTGACATGCCCCACGGCAGCTCTTTTCCCACCTACCCCAACAAGAAGAGCGTACTACTTGCTGCCATACTCATAGGTTTGCTCTTGCCTGCAGTCATCATCTTTGTCAGGGAAAGCCTCAACACCACGGTGCGCGGCAAACTCGACATCGAGAGCCGCACCCAGATACCTGTTGTCGGCGAGGTGCCTTTGATTGACAACGGCAAGAAGCGTGTGAAGTTGAACGGCATCCATTTCAAGAATAAAAGGAGCAGGCGTATGCCTACACCCCTGTTGGTGCAGCAAAACAGCCAGAACGCCATTAACGAAGCATTCCGCATATTGCGCTCCAACTTAGAGTTCATGTCCGACACGCCCAAGCACAAGAATGTGTATCTTGTCACCTCAATGTTTGCCGGTTCGGGCAAGTCGTTCATCACCGTGAACCTGGCTTTGGCATTGGCCATCAAAGGGCGCAGGGTATTAGTCATCGACGGCGACATGCGCCGTGCAACCGCCACACACACCTTCGGCAACAGAGAGGTTGGTCTGGCAAACTATCTCGGAGAGAAGGTAGAGCATGTAGAGGAGGTCATCTACCAGCACGACGAACACCCCTCGCTGTATATCCTTCCTGTGGGTACCACCCCTCCCAACCCCACCGAACTGCTGTCAAGCCCGCGTATGCCCCTGCTGCTTGAACAGGTGCGCCCACAGTTCGATTTCATCCTCATCGACTGTCCGATGACAGAATCATTGGCCGATGCCAGCATCATCGAGCACCATGTCGACCGTACACTGTATGTGATTAGGGCAGGCCTGTTCCAGTGTCGATCGGTATATCAGCTCGATGCCCAAGTGCAGAACGGTAAATTCAAGAATCTCTCCATTGTGCTCAACGCCATCAAGCCGGTGAGCCAATACGGTTACAAATACGGCTATTATTACAACTACAAATATTGACAAGGCGTGTAATCAACAACTAAAGTTTTTATGTGATGAAACAACATTATTTCTTCATATTCAGTTGCATCAGCATGATGCTGGCCACATCCAGCCTCAACACGCATGCCGATGATGTCCTGTCGGGAACCTCCCATACAGGCATTGACAATCTCAACTTCCAGTTGTATGGAGGAATCAACAAGTCGGCCAACGAAAATCTGCCCATGTCTGAATTTTCATCCTATCCATGGTCCGGCGGCGTGTTCCTCGGCATAGGCCAAGAGTTCAATGCCCTTTGGGGATGGCGCACCACCTTGAGATACAACTATAACAAGAGCCGCAACGTGCAGCAATGTGAAACCCCCGACACCTGGGGCTGGCAGAGCCTTGGCCTGTTTGCCGATGCCACCTTCGACATTACCGATGCGCTAGTAAGCCCCAAACGCCGTGGAGCCAGACTGAATGTCAAGGCATTTGCTGGTGTGGGAGCATCCTACGCCTTCGGCTATCCCAAAGACATTCCCCTCTCCTACTCGGCTTCCTATTCAACAGAGAGCAAGGTGGTGCCTGCAGCAAGGGCAGGCTTCGACATCACCTATCGGATCAACGACAAATGGAAACTGGGCATGGAACTGAGCCACACCATTTTTGCCGACCGCTTTAATGGTGTGAAGACAGGCTCGCCTTTGGACATGCGTTCCAACATGAAGATAGGTGTCACCTATGTCCTGGGCAAAAAGGCCCAAAAGCCAGAGAGACCAGACACCAACATCATCTACGACACTCGTCTGCACACTGTACCCACCCTGCCATTCAGAATTCCAAACAGCGAAGGACTCAAGCAGCGCATTGTAGAGGGAAGGGCATTCCTTGATTACCCCATCAACGAAACCTTCATCGATTCCAAATACCGCCGCAACCCCGAGGAGCTGAAACGGCTGCGCAAGACAATAGAGCATGCGCTCTTCGACAAGTCTATCCGCGTGCAACGTGTCACTTTCCACGGCTATGCCTCTCCAGAGAGTCCTTACAGCAACAACACCCGCTTAGCCAAGGGGCGCACCCAGTCGCTCAAACAGTATGTCTGCAAGCGCTACGGCATCCGAGAGTCGGTGGTAGAGACTGCCTATACGCCAGAAGACTGGGTCAACCTGCGCACCTTTATCGACACCCGTGGCGAGAGCCGCCGCACCAAGGACAACATTTGGTATGAACATCAGTCAATTGTGGAGACACCCGAAATGCCACAATATGTGATCGATCACCGTGACGAACTGCTGCGAGTAATTGACCTCAACATGGACCTCGACGAGAAGGAGCAGTTGCTCAAGCAGGTGGGTGGTGGCGAACCTTACCGCTGGCTGCTGCAATATGTCTATCCCGGTCTGCGCCACACCGACTATACCATAGAATATGAGGTCAAGCACTATCCCGTGAAGGAAGCGCGCCGCCTTATATACACGCATCCTGAGGCTTTGAGTATAGAGGAAATGTATCGAGTGGCACAGAACTATGGCGAGGGAACTGACGGATGGCTGGATGCGCTGCTGATAGCTGCCCGCCAGTATCCCGACGATGCCACAGCCAATCTCAATGCGGCATGTGGCTGTGTGAAGATGCGCCGCCTCACCGATGCCAAGAATTATCTCAAGAAGGCAGGCAACCTGCCCGAAGCTGCCTATTTGGCAGATATCATCCGTGCCATGGAGGGCAAGGTGAAGTGGAAAATGGAAAATGACAAAGTAATCATAACTGAAAACAGATGAAGACGATGGACATAATCAAAGGATGTATTGCCTTGGCTGTCACTGCTCTGACCCTCATGGGCTGTAGCAACGACAAGGACATTTCGGAAGTGGAACACACCCAAAACGCCTTTAAAGAACTGCTGGGTGGAGACTACAATACGATGCAATGGTGGCAAACCGCCGTGAAACTGAAGGTAGAGGCCAAGGCCGATGAGCCTACAGACATATACGCCTATTTTGTGGAAGGAGACAGGGGCACCATGCTTGATTACCAGTTTGTAAACAAAGACACCACCTTTTATATGACTGTGCCTCAGTCGGGCAACACGAGAGTGGTGCTGATGGCCAAAGAAGAGAAGCAGATGGTTAGACAAGACGTGATTCTTACTGGTGCTCCCGTCCAAACGGTGGCATTTGACGTTAATCAGTTGAAAGACAACACCCGCAGCACATCTCGCGCCACACGTGCCGGACAGTCGCTCTATGGCACAGACATCCTGAGGAACATCGGCTATACGGAGGTGAACCGCGAAGGCATCGACATTGTCACCCAGTACACCACAGAAGGAATGGACATCGATAAGCGTGGGCTCAACGGCAACTATGAGCTGATATCCCAAGGGCCGTTCAAGGTCACGATGTTCTATGGATTCACCGGCCTATACAAGTCTCGCATTTTAGGATACTACCGCCATTCTCCTGGCACCTATCAGGATCTAGAATTGGTGGACATGGTAGACACACATGCCTACGACTATATCAATGGCGAAGCCAAACTGCAATACCAGCTGGACGGAATAGACACATGGTATGACAGTAATTTCGACTACCGCGACGGCTATACGCCCCCCCTCACCACGATGGCCGACCGTCTGGGCGACGATGTCTATAACATCCAGCATGTCATTGACAAATACGGCAACCGGATGACCAAGGCTCGCGGACTGACCTGGGAAATCAACGTAAAACCAGGCGACCGTATCGGCTTCTACCTGAAAATGGAGGGACAGCAGAACAGTGCACAGCGCGAGCTTGATGTAAAACGAGGATTGCCGTCGAGCAGACTGCCCAACCCCATGTACGAGACCAACTGGTCGGCCAAGGTGCTCAACACCGACGGAAAGCACAGGAGTGTGCTGATACAGGACCATGGCTACACCATCATGGGCATGGAGGATGCCACTTCCACAGGCGATTTCGACTGCAACGACGTGCTCTTTGGCCTTCATGCCGATATGGAGAGCGAGATGCCCCTTATCACCGTCCCCGACATTGATGTGCTGCTGCCATCGGTGGAAAAACAGGTATGGACCATTGCCTACGAGGATGTGTGGCGCGACAACGACTTCGACTTCAACGATGCCGTGATTAGGATTCAGCCAGATGATGAGAACGAGACATGCGGCATCACCCTTATGGCCGTTGGCTCTTCAGAGAAAATGTACCTGCATTACGATGGTCCTGACGGCGACCAGAACCTGGGAGAAATTCATGAACTGTTTAGACAAAAGCGTACGACCAAGGTGAACACCACTTCGGCTTACGCCACAGAGACTTTCGTAGAGCTGGACAAGGTAAAATGGTTGCGCAACTATACCGTTTCAGACGATGCCAAGAGATTCTACATCGAGGTGCAGCGCGGCACCTGCGAGGACTGCGGCGACCTGCTCACCCTACCCTACGAACCGGGCGTAATGCCACAAGCCATCCTTGTGGCAGGCAACTGGCACTGGCCCATGGAGGGCGTGCATATCACCACCGCCTACAACAAATTCTCGCCTTGGGCAATAGACATGAGCAACCTGAGCTATTGGAACTGGCACACCGCTCCCCACCCCAACACCACCGTTGCCTATGAATAGGAGGTGACATGACCCACGTCACAATATTGGAGATGATGCATCTCGCATCACCACAAAGAAGCAATGAACAAAGAATCGAGAACCCACAAATCGCTACTTAATGCCAAGGTAAACCTGCTGTTCTATTTCCTGGCGCTACTCGTTTCCTTCTTCTCCCGGAAAGTCTTTCTCGACCATTTGGGGGCAGACTTTATCGGATTGACAGGCACATTAGGTAATATCTTAGGGTTTCTCAACTTAGCCGAATTGGGCGTGGGAGCCTCGGTGAGCTATGCACTCTATCAGCCCATTGCCAAGGGGAACAGAGACGAGATATGCAGAATCGTATCGGTCTTTGGCAGCCTTTACCGCTACATCGGCGGTTTTGTGCTGGCAGCAGGCATCATCGTCAGTGCCTTCTTCCCCCTCATGTTCCAACACACCATCTTCGAGTTGGGCATCATCTATTTCGCCTTCTTCTCGCTGCTCACCTCCTCGCTCATCGGCTATTTCATCAACTACCGCTCCATACTGCTCTATGCCGACCAGAAGAACTATGTAGTGACGGCCTATTTCCAGACAGCCATACTCATCAAAACATTGGTGCAGATGGGCTTGGTCTGTTACACCGCCAACCTCTACCTGTGGGTGTCTATCGAACTGGTCTATAGCTTCATCCATGCCACCATCCTGAACTGGAAAATTCGACAGACCTATCCTTGGCTCACAGCATCCGCCGCAGTGGGAAACAGGGAGCGCAGCCAGTATCCCGAGATTGTGCAGAAGACCAAGCAGGTGTTCGTACACAAGATAAAGGGTTTCCTTCTTCAGCAGAGCGACCAGATACTCATCTTTGCTTTCGTGTCGCTCAAGATGGTGGCCTATTACGGCAACTACACCTTGGTCATCGGGCGGCTCACCATGCTCTTCACCACCATGATGGGCGGCATTGTGGCGGGCGTAGGCAATCTGGTAGCTGAGGGAGACAAGGAAAAAATACAGCGTGTGTTTGGCGAGATGCTGTTCACGCATTATGTCATTGCAGGCATCGTGGTATTTGCCATATATCAGGGCATCCAGCCATTCATTTATCTATGGTTAGGACAAGAATACCTGCTCAGCCATCCCATCCTCATCCTGCTGCTGGTCAATGCGTTCATCATGCTCTCTCGTGAAACTGTTGATACCTTCAATACGGCCTACGGTAACTACCACGACACCTGGTCGGCATGGGTTGAGGCAGGCATCAACATCAGCGTCACCATCTTTTCGTGCATCAAGTGGGGGTTGGCAGGGGTATTGATTGGAAAGATAGCCAGTTTAGTGCCCATCATCGTGATATGGAAGCCCCTGTTTCTTTATCGCACCAGTTTCAAACGTTCTATATGGCACTATTGGAAGACCGTTGCTCTTACATGGCTCGGCTTTGCCATTGCCTTTGGCATAGCGTCTTACAGCTCACGCCTCCTCCCATTCGACCCCTATCACGACTTTATGCAATGGACAAGCTATTGCATGTCACTCACTGCCATCTTTGTCCTGCTATATGTCATCACCCTGTTTCTGTTAACGCAAGGAGCAAAAGACATGATACATCGGGTAATCAACACCATGCTGAAGAACAACCGAATGTCCTAAATGGTGAGATTTCTGACTTCAATGAGAAACAAGTTATAAGGGGACGTAGTTTCCACAATATTTGGCAGAATAATCACCCCATCATATCAAAAAATCAATATCCCATCATGAAACTATCCATCATCACCGTCAACCTCAACAATCTAGAGGGACTGAAGAAAACATACGAGAGCGTGGTCTGCCAGACCTTCACCGACTACGAATGGCTCGTCATTGACGGCGGCTCCACCGATGGCAGCCGTGAGTTCATCGAACAGCATCAAGACAAGTTTGCCTATTGGTGTTCTGAACCAGATAAGGGCATCTATAATGCGATGAACAAAGGTATTGTCCGTGCCAAAGGAGAGTATCTCAATTTCATGAACTCTGGAGATTGCTTTGCGAGTGAAGAGACATTGGGAGGGGTGTTTTTTAAGGATAGGACAGCCGATATTTTATATGGTTTTGTGATGATGGGGCACTTAAACGGGAGGTTTCATTGGTATCGCACATTGAAAAACCAGTTTTATTGGTATGATTTATTCTATGATTCATTGCCACACCAAGGAGCCTTTATAAAGAGAAGTATGTTTGCCAAAGCGGGTATGTATGATGAAAAGCTTAGGATTATTTCAGATTGGAAATGGTTTATTACGGCTATTTTATATAATCAAGCATCATACGAATTTATACCATATAAAGTAGCGATAATGCAGGAAGGTGGAATTAGTCAAACTGTAGATATGGAATCTGAAATGATAACAATGAGGACTGATTTGTTTCCTGATTTTTTGACTGAAGAGGACACAATGAATCTCTATAAAATGTCCATTATTAACTCTTTCAGGTTGACTCGATATCTTTTTAGAATAGCGGTATCTTTAGCTGTACGAATGCTAAGTGTTAGAAAAAAAATACTCTCTCATCGTTTATCTGCTGATTTTTAAAGAATAAAGCCTATGAATAGCGTCAAATTATCCATCATCACCGTAAACCTCAACAATCTGGAGGGACTGAAGAGGACATACGAAAGCGTGGTTTGCCAGACCTTCACCGACTATGAATGGATTGTCATCGATGGTGGTTCTACGGATGGAAGCCGTGAGTTCATTGAACAACATCAAGACAAGTTTGCCTATTGGTGCTCCGAACCAGACAAGGGCATCTACAATGCCATGAACAAAGGCATCGTGCGAGCCAAGGGGGAGTATCTGAACTTCATGAATTCCGGAGATTGCTTTGCGTGTGAAGAGACTCTGGCTGGAGTGTTTGGTATACCACGGACAGCAGATATATTGTATGGATATGTTATGGGAGGGAGTGTTAATGGCAGTTGTTACGAAGCGACTATGATGAAAAGTAAAATATACTGGTATAATTTCTTCTCATATACACTGCCTCATCAAGGAACCTTCATCAACAAAAGTGCTTTTCGGGTTGTTGGATTGTATGATGAAGATTGCAAAATTGTTGCAGACTGGAAATGGTTTGTTAGTGCCATTTTATACAATAATGTCTCCTATGAATTTGTCCCATTAATTATTGCAATTTCGCAAGAAGGAGGTATCAGTCAAACAGACAAAATGTTTTTGGAACGCCTGGAACAACGTAAAAAAATATTTCCAGGCTTTATTTCACCTGAGGATGAAAATACCTTGTTTTTCAACTCTATTATTCAATCCTTTAGAGTGACACGATTTCTGTATAAAGCAGTGAAATGTTTAGCATATCAATTGTGCCTTTTTAAAAGAAAAAGATCTATCAATCGTTTGTATACGTATGATTACAGATAAATCAAATCAATTAATGAATATCGTTTGCGCTACGGATGATAATTATGTGCCGTTGTGTGGCATTATGTTGACTTCGTTGTTAGAAAACAACAGAGATAGTCATGTTGATATATATATATTAACAAAAGGACTTAATTTGCGCAGTAGAAAATTGTTTTCAAAATTGTTGCAGAAAAACAACTATGATGCAGAAATACACATTTGCGAGGTGAATGATGAGATATTCAAGTATTGTCCTGTCCGCGTGGGTGATCATATATCATTGGTGGCTTATTATCGCTTCCTTATCCCTTATATCCTCCCTTACCATGTAGATAAAGCTCTTTATCTTGACTGTGATATTTTAATCAATGACTCTATTAAAACACTCTATATGACTGATATAAGTTCTGTAGCATTAGGTGTATGTGAAGAAAGCGTTGATATTCAATTAGCAAAAAAGAATATTGGTAGATTAGGGTATCCTGTTTCATGGGGTTATTTTAATTCCGGTGTAATGATGATTAATGTTGCCTATTGGCTAGAACATCATATCATGGATAAATTATTTGATTATGTATTTGAGAATCAAGATAAGTGTTTATATCACGATCAGGATGCTTTAAATGCGGTATTAGGTAATCAAAAGATATTTCTTCCTCACAGGTATAATGTGTTTACCTATGTTTTCACCTCAGCGATTCATGGGTATGATAAAACCCTTTTCCTTCAGGAACGTCCTGCCATCATCCATTATTGTACACCTGATAAACCATGGGATTGGTATCTACCAGATTATCCGTTCAGGAAACAATGGGAGCATTACCGAGACATTTCTCCTTGGAAGCATTGGAGAGGGAACAAGCCGTTGAAAGAAAAAGTTAGACGTAGATTGATAGTCTGGTCACACGTATTGCGTGGAAAGAAATTTAATATCTATGATGATTCCTGGAAAAAGTGGGATGAATAGTTGCCAACGAATTCTTTCGAAAATCAAAAGCTATGAATATCCTCATCACTAGTAACGATCCATATCCTCAATATATAGGAGGAGATAAAAGAGTCGCCATTACATTAGCCAAAGAATGGACTCAGTGTGGGCATAATGCATTTTTTTTGTGCTACTCTCCTTCTCTATTGCGTAAATCGGAAGTAGATGGTATAGAACAACTGTTTTTTCCAGATAATAACCATCTCTTTTCGGATAGAAATCTTTCCTTCTTTCGCAAAACAATCATGGAACGAAAGGTTCAGATCGTACTGCATCAACATCCTAAGGTTCCGGAATTTAATAGAATGTGTTTTGCCTTAAATACATCGGCCAAATTGGTTTCAGTGGTGCATTTCGACATAGCCCATGAGGAGAAGGTGTTGGCTCGTTCGTTTTTTGTGAAAATGCGAAATGGAAGAAATATAAAGAGATGGGTTATTGATGGTTTTCTCTATGTGAAATATTTGTTGTTCGCTAAACGAAAGCTGTATAATGAATTGGTGAGATTGTATACTGACATATATGAACATTCTGATTGTGTTGCTTTGTTATCTTCTTCTTACATTGATTCATTTATAAACTATGTGCCTTATGCTACTAAAAGAAAACTCTTGTCCCTAAATAATCCAGTGAAATCAATTAACTATTTACCGACTATCCCTAAAGAAAAGATAGTCCTTTGGGTAGGAAGACTGGGATATGATACGAAAAGGCTTGATTATATGCTCAAAATATGGATGGAGATAAATAAATCCCATCCAGACTGGAAACTAAAGATTTTAGGCTCTGGAGATTGGAACTATTGGAAAAGAATAATTGCTCAATATCATATAAAGAACGCTGATGTGGTTGGTTTTTGCAATCCTACCGAATACTATGCCAAGGCTTCCATTCTTTGTATGACATCTGTCGCAGAGGGTTGGGGTATGGTGTTGGTGGAGGCTCAGCAATATGGATGTGTGCCAATGGCCTATCGCAGTTATGCAGCTTTGGATGATATTATCGTAGATGGAGAGAATGGCTATAGTGTAAAGGCTTTTGACCAAAATGATTATGTGAATAAGCTTAGGAGGCTTATGAATGATGTTGATTTGCGTCGCCGCATGGCTATGAGGGGTATTGAAAGTGTCAAACGATTTGATGTGGATAAAATAGCTGCGACTTGGATAGCTCATTTTGAAAATATACTATAAGTGGTCAGCATGATGAAACGAGTAGTTTTTCTATTTCCCCACCCTACCGCTGGTCCTACAGGAGGCTACAAGGTGGTATATGAATATGCTAACCGATTGGCAAATGACGGCTATGGTGTGCACATAGTTTATTCAGGGTCCATTTTTTGCCGTAGGAAATCTCTGTATCACAAATTTACTGCTTGTCTGAGGTACATACAAAAACTTTTTCAAGGATATTCTTGCAGAAGCTGGTTTGCGTTAAATGAGAGGGTACAAGAGCACTTCACATTTTCTCTTAATCAGCGTCATGTTCCAAAAGCAGACATATATGTAGCCACTTCTCCTTATACCGCCTATTATTTGAATGAATACGATGATTCAAGTAAGAAATTTTATTTCATCCAAGGTTATGAAAACTGGGGAGAGGGTTTGAAAGCGATTCTTCATGACACCTACCACTACCCATTTCAGAAGATTGTGATAGCCAGTTGGTTGCAAGAGATGCTGAAGAAACAATTCCACGAGGAGTCTATATGGATTCCGAATGGTTTTGACTTTTCCAAATTCAGGAAGACTATTGCAGTAGAAAAGAAAAATCCATTCATGGTAACAATGTTGTATCATCAGATGGAACTAAAAGATTGCGCTATGGGATTTCGGGCATTGGAAACTGTAAGACAGCATTTCAAGGATTTAAGGGTTTCTCTGTTTGGCGTTCATGATAAGCCCAAAGACTTGCCCAATTGGTACGACTATTATAAGCAACCATCTGATGAACTACACAACACGTTGAACAACGAAGCAGCCATATTCATTGGCACCAGCAAGACGGAAGGATGGGGATTGACTGTTGGCGAAGCCATGATGTGTGGACAGGCAGTATGTTGTACGGACAACGCTGGCTATCAGGAAATGGCTATCGATGGTGAAACTGCATTGGTATCTCCAGTAGGTGACAGTGAGGCTATGGCCAACAACATCATCCGTTTGATAGAAGATGAAGAACTACGTTATCGCATTGCGAACAATGGCTATCAATTTATACAAAGATTTACTTGGGAAGAATCGTATCACAAGTTGAAAACATTATTTGAATCATGCGATTAGCCTCTTTCGACATATTTGACACTACGTTGCTGCGCCGTTGTGGTCGGCCAGAAGCGGTGTGGAATGCTTTGGCTGAGAATCTGTTTCCTGAGGAGATGGATCTGCAGGAGGCATTTGTGGTATGGAGAAAAAATGCGCAGGGGGAGACGCTGGAGGAAAAATATGATGGTATAGATTCCTCTTTTCTTTATTTCTCAGGAATAGACAAGAAAGGGATGATGCAAGCGGAAGAGGCTGTTGAAAGAGCAATGCTCATTCTAAATCCATCCGTATGTCGGCTGATAGAACAGCGGAGAGCGGAAGGATACCGCATTGCGTTCATCAGTGATATGTATCTTAGCAGTCAATTCCTACGACAAGTGTTGGAAAGCTATGGTTGCTGCCAGGCCGCAGATGCTGTGTTTGTTTCTTGTGAACATCATGCACGCAAAGATACCGGTGCGCTCTATGAGGTGGTGCGTCAAGCATTGCATCCTTCGGAGTGGTTGCATTATGGAGATAACTTGCGTAGTGATGTGAAGATGGCCCGTAGGAAAGGTATTCGTGCTGTACACATTAATACATCCTACAATGATGTTGAAAACGCTTGTGTACAAGTGTCTCCCGCTATGGCGGCTCTTTCCAGACGCTATCGATTGGAGCAGGAGAAAGACGAGTTTGCTGGTTTTGCTGCTGACTTCGTTGTTCCAGCGTATCTGCCATACGTTATTTATGTATTGCGTGAGGCACGCCGGATGGGCATCCGTAAACTCTACTTCCTGTCGCGAGACAGCTATATTCTTCTGAAGGCTGCACAGGCGTTATCAAAAGAATCTGAAGGGCTGGAGTTGCACTATCTCTTTGTATCACGACGTTCCCTACTCCTCCCCTATCTCTGTGGCGAGGATGAACAGGCCTATTTGGCGGCAAGCGACCATCACACCCTGATCCGTATAGACAGCATTGACAAGCGGCTGAAACAATTGGGAACTTCACGCGAGGAAATGAAGGAGGAATACGGGATCGTCTTTCCTTATAGCAAAGTCAACAACCCACAAGAACAAACTGATTTCCTGCAAAAGATATTTCACAGCAAATTCACGCCTCATCTGCAACAACAAGCACAGACACAATTACACTTTTTGCTTAACTATTTCCGCCAAGAAGGGCTGTTCGACGGCGAGACATGTGCAGCAGTGGATATAGGATGGTTGGGAACATCACGCCTGATGATGAACCACATCCTTAAGCGCGAACATGCCCAAGACATCCATTTCTTTTACTACGGTGTGCGTCGCGATGTTTTTCCACCTTCAGCTGGAAGATATTCCACTTATTTCCAGCCAGAAGAATTATCCACTGGAGCCACCGTACTGTTGGAACACTACTATTCTGCTTCGCCCTACCCTTCAACCATTGCCTATCAGAAGACTGAAAGTGGGAAAGTGGTGCCAATGTTTGCAGACAACAGAGATTTCCATCACACCCCTATCACAGATGCCAATCAGAAAGCGATAGAAGTGATGGCTGTCAATATACAAAACCAAGGCGAGGCCGATGAACAAGCACTACGAGAATGGGCAAAATGCACATTCAATTGTTTAAACGATGCAACAAAGAGAATAGACATCCGCCCATTGTCAAAGCAGAGTGAGTTTGATGACAACATTCCGTTTATGAAACGGCTTACTGTGACGGAACTGCTGAGAATGATACTCTTTGGCGAATTTGTAACAGGATACGGCCTCGGCAGCCTGCGCTTGACTCTTCCACGCTGTATTCTTGCTCCCGCTTGGAAAATCAGGAAGACAACGGGAAGACTCAGGGGGTATATATATCAAAGGTTCTTGAAACCATATTGAATCGTCAAAAATCGGACAAATTTTGCCTATGTCACTAAGATACAAGATTGGTGTACTGAAATTCCATATACAACACTATGTGACAATGCACATTGCCAAATGGGCGGTACGCTTCGCCAAAATCCAGCCACTACCCAATACGATAACGGGCAAACGTGTGCTTGTGATTTCTCCCCATCCCGATGATGAGGTTTTTGGCTGTGGCGGATTGATTTTACGCTGTATAAAAGCAGGCAACCAGCCCCATGTCGTGATTCTGACCGATGGAGCAAATTCCTTGGGAGAATGGCGTAAGGACAAGGAGCGGATTGTTGCCGAGCGAGTGAAACTGACCGACTGTGCGACACAAGCCCTTGGGCTCAAGGCTGAAAACCTTCACCGTTTTTTTCTGAAAGACGGAATTCTGACGGAAGAGATTGCCAACATCAGCAAGCAAGAACTGTTAATGAAAAAATTGAAGAGCATGGAACCCGATTATATCTTTGTACCATCACCGTTGGGTGATTCTCCAGATCATCTTGCTGCCAACAAGTTTGGCACAATGCTGCATGATGCGATGGTGAGCGATGGTAAATACCCTGAATTGTGGAACTATTGTGTGTGGGCATGGTATTGCCATCCCCTACAACTCGTGAAGCGGTTGAGCAACCTTCACCTCTTTAAACTGTCCAAGGAAGAGCATGAGACAAAGCTGCGTGCGGTGAATGTCTATGTGCTGCCCGAAGCAACCACGGGACAATACTGGAGCGGAAAGCTTCCAAGCCTGTTTGTGGCGATTCATCGTTGGAACAGAGAATTATACTACAAAGCATGATAGATGAACTTTTTAAACATCTCAACGTTTAACTTCAGATATGGCATACCGGGTTTATACATCTCACCGTTTTGACAAAAGTCTTGTGAAAATGAAGAAGCGGGGATATGGGAACAAAATGATCAGGAATTGACATTGCTGCTGGTCGATACAGGTTCACATTCTGATTTGTTTTAAAGACAATCAAAAAATATACAAAGATACCCTATTCACTACATGAGTCAATACCCTATTCGTTCTTCAAATAAATGCCAAGCAGCAAAATAAACATACTAATATTAAGAAGAAAAAAGGGGAATATTTGGTTCAAGTGCAGAAAATGTGTAATTTTGCACATAATTGATACCTAAAATGTGTATAGAATCACATTTTCCGCACTTAAAACCTAATTTAACTATGTTTAAAAGAAGTATTATAAAGCAACTGGAGCAATGGAAAGACATTTCTGAGTTCCCTGCAAGGAGTTGATGGCAGTACACCAACTGCCAACGGCATCTAAACATGGAAGGGCTGATGAAAAAGAGGTAAAACGATTGGTAGTTTGAAGCTATTTGCGTATATTTGCAAGAGAAATCAGTAAATCATATGAATATGAAAGGTATGTCGGACACGAAACAAGCTATATTGTCAAACAAAGGAGATATGACCTCCTTTAAATTTGGCAATTACAACATCAGATTCCGTACCCCTTCTCGTCTGCAACGTTATACAGAAGTAAAGGAATGGGACAATGGATATATTGTCGTAACGGCAGACTATGAAGGCATTGGATTGACAGAAGAATACATCGACCTGCTGCCTATCCTTGAAAATCTCTATATTGACCCACAGACATTCCTCAAGCCCATAAAATCAGTAAAAATTGAATACGATGAATGAAGATGAAATCCTGAAAGCGGCAGAAAACGCCAACATGATTGTGTGCGGTTATACCTTTACAAAAACAAAAGATAATTATATCAGGGTATTGAACATCCGACCACCCTTTCACGCTTTGGTCATGTCCCCCGATGGAGATGTTTATGAAACAAGTATGGACGATATTGAATTATCTATTGTCCTTGGTTATTGGGCAAAAAACAAGAAATATATGGAGGAAAATGCCTATGCCGAAGTATTATAATTTCATGGTATATGGCTACTATCTCTATTTCACGTCTCATTGTGTTGTTTAGGCCATGCATGTCCATGCAAGTGACAGACAATTGACAGAAACAGGTTCTGCAAAATTGTTTGTCAAGAGTGATGGATCCACTGTGGTCATCACGCCAGGACAACTAACTGATAAAGAGTTAAGAATTGTCAGGGCTTTTATAAAAGACAACTACAAGGAAATGTACATCAAATGGTCGGAGATGAGTAATGAAGGTTTCTATAGAGGTAAATGAGTTTTAATGAAAGTCCCCGTCATTTTACTTAATTACAATTCCAGTGCAGACTGCTGCAAGTGTGTGGCTGACTTGAAACGGCAGGCAACAACATCGGCTTGCGCTATACCATTGAAATTCTAAAAAACTATATTGTAGATTCCTATGTGGAAATTCCTTGTAACTTAAATGATCTTTATAAATATGGATGATTGTATGAATTTAACTTATGTATGTTGTTTTAACAATAAAACCATATTGGAAGAAATGTTGATGCATTCATTTGCCAATATTGATAAAGCATGGAATCGTAATATCTTGCTTATAGACAATACAAAAGGTAGGTATTCTTCTTGTGCAGAAGCATATAATAAAGAACTATTGAATAAATCAATAGGGGATATTCTGGTCTTTATTCACCAAGATATAGCATTTGAAAATCGAGAGTTTGAAAAGCGTATAGTTCAGGAATTAACTGATAATCCAAATCAAATTTTAGGATTTGCAGGAATGACTGAGCAAGGAATAGTAGTCTCTAATTTACGCTATCTTAGTACGAAGGAATACATAACAAAAAGGCAGATTGTCGAAAAAACAGAATGCATTGCTGTTGATGAGTGTTGTTTTGCTATGACAGCAGATCTTTATAAACAACTGAAATTTGATGAACAAGTTTGTTTTCATTGGCATCTTTATGCCACAGAAATTTGCTACAATGCACATAAACAATTCGGAACACGGATTTGTGTTATTCCTGAGGAAATCTATCACAAAAAGAATGGAAGTGATGGCTTGTACACTGATATGTATTATTTACGTACTTTATGGAGACTGGCTGATAAATATAGAGCTGATTTAGAGGAAATAAGGACGCCTTGTTATATTGTAAGTACGCATCCAATAAAGTTTTTTCTGAAAATTTTTCGCACATTTATACGAAATTTTATTTTGAAGTGATGTCGACGATTTCTGTTATAGTACTTAATTATAATTCCAGTGCTGACTGCTGCAAGTGTGTGACAGACCTGAAACAACAGGAGGGTGTGGAGTTGGAAATCATTATCGTGGACAACTGTTCACGGACAGAGGATGCCTTGGCTGTAGAGAAATTGGCTGCTGAGCAGGGTTGTACTTTTATTGCGGCCGCAGAGAATCGAGGATACAATGCGGGTAATAATATAGGCTTGCGCTATGCGGCTGAAAAGGGATATGAATATGCCCTCATTGCCAACCCCGATATGGAGTTTCCGCAGCGGGATTATGTGAGGCGACTGATTGAGGAGATGGAGGCAAGGAAAGAGGTGGCTGTCGCAGCTACAGACATCACATCACCGGAATTAGTACATCAAAATCCGATGATGCCAGATCCAAAGGGTTGGCTGAGTAGTTTCAACTGGGTAAAAGGAATTTTGAATCGCCCAGCAAAGGAAACTCCCGATTTCATAGGGGATTATAAATCCTCGCATGTATGTAAAAAGGTGAGCGGTTGTTGCCTGATGGTACGCATGGACTTCATTAAACGCATCGGCTTTTTCGATGAGCAGGTCTTCCTTTATTGTGAAGAAGCCATTCTCTCTAAGCAGGTGGAACAGGCTGGATTAAAGATGTACTATGTAGCCAATTTGCAGGCGATACATCGACATGTCAAAAGCACCAAAGGAAATCCTCGAAAACGATTTAAGGCTTGGATTTCCTCGCGGCTTTATTTTGAGCGTCATTATAACTACCAGGGTTTTTGGAATCATTTCATGAAGACGATTGGTTGGAAAAGCTATCTGGCAGTGTTCTGCACGGGAGATTATGTAAGAAGCATCATGCAAAGAAATAAGCAATAAAAATGTGGATTCTACAAAAAATCAAATTTATCTATGAGGACAAGTTGCTGGCCACAATCATGCTGGTACTTTTTAATATCATGTTTGTTCCTATAGAGCAAGGTCCATTTAGTCCAGTGAAGATTGGCTTTATGGGTATCTGTCCCTTGATATTCATTGCCAAGAAGCCTATAGTCACTAAGGCACTCGTTCTGGCTGCAGTTTATTGGGTCGTATGTTATACCTTGTCCTTGCTGAAAGGTGAAATGCGATTCTCTACACTTGGATTTCTTGGAATGTACTTGATATTATATATCAATTATTATAGTTTTATTGTAAAAGGCACATTCACGCTGGAGTATTTTACGAAGGTTCTCAAGTATCTGATCATCGCTTACGCAGTGGTGCTGATAGGACAACAGATGTGTGTACTGGTAGGCCTTCGCAACATGCCGTTGCTTAATCTCCAAAATCAGTTCTTCCTATCCATAACGAAACTGCCTTCCTTGACTTTGGAGCCCAGCCATTCGGCACGCATTCTCACATTCACGATGCTCGGCTATCTTAGATGTATGGAAATTATGAAAGGTAAAAGAATCACCCTCCAAGAATTGTTCAGCCCAGAACAACGCATTGTGACCTTCTCATTCCTTTGGAGCATGCTGACGATGGGAAGCGGAACAGCCTTTGTGGGCATGGGAGTTCTGAGCCTCTACTTCATAACACGTAAAACAGTTATCTATATTATCCCGTTGATAATCGGAATGTTCATGTTGGGGCAGTCAATGGAATTGAAACAAATGGATCGTGCTGTAGCACTGGCAGAAGCTGCATCAACAGGAAGCGCAGAAGAGGCCATGGCTGCCGATGGCAGCGGAGCAACGAGAATAATTCCTGTGATGAACGTCTTCACAAAGACCGATGTCACCCAACTTGAAACTTGGATAGGGAAAAAAAGCATGGAAAAGGACAAATACTGGTGGAAGCGAACAGACACAAAGATATATGACCAATATGGTCTTATTGCATTTATTATATCTTTAGTGTTTATTTATTCATGTGTCATACGTCATTTTTTCAGCATTGAAACATTGCTGTATTTGATCCTTCTTGGTTTCACACTTGGTAATATTTATTATGCATGGGGGTGCTTGATGATTATGACAGGTGTGAGGTATTTTCAAAATAACTATGGTGAACAATTAGTGTTGACAACGGTTCAGAAAAAGAAATATGAGGACTGAAATAACCCTTGCTATCTGCATGTACAATGCAGAGAAATATATTGAAGAGACATTGGCTTGTATCAAGGCACAAACGATGCAAGATTTTCACCTTTTGTTGGTGGATGATTGCAGTACGGATAGAACGGTAGAATATGTGGAGCGGTTCTTTCAGCAGAAACAGCGTCAATATGAGTTGGTGAAGCTTGCTCAAAACCAAGGTATTGCATATGGACGAAATTTTGCATTACATCATGCACAAACCAAATACTTGATATTTGTTGATTCGGATGACCTGCCTCTTCCTCAGCTTCTTGAAAAGGAATATCAAGTTTTATCGAATGATGAGAATTTGATTGCTGTGAGCTCATGGTCTCAATTTATAGATGCAAAAAGTAAGAAAATGAGAGGTGGCCTGTTCATTGGTGACACTACAAAGGCACAATTCTTGAAAAGAGCACAAGCGGCTAAACGAGTCTATCTTCCCATACAAACTATGTTTGATCGTGCGGCTGCTATTCGAGTAGGTGGTTTTTCCTTAGATGGTTATCCAGATGGGAAACCACGTTATAGGGATTTTTGTGAAGATTTAGACCTTTGGACACGCCTTAGTGATTTGTATGCGGAAGGAAAGTATATTATAGTGCTACCCGAGGTACTTTATCTTTATCGTAAATCAGAAGGATTATCTTCAAGCCATTTTAATATGATTATCAAGATGGAATATGTGAAGGTGAATTTGCGCCGTCGTCGTAGGGGGATGAAGGAATTGACTTTTATCGACTACTATAATTCACTTTCCAAAAGGGAACTGAAACGACTGCAAAAAGATTCCCATGCTGCAGACTGTTTGCGAAATGGCGTTTTCTGCATCAGAGAGAAAAAAATAATCAGGGGGTTAGCTCTTCTATTTGAATGTGTGTGGAACCACCCTTCTTATATTATAGACAAAGTGATTGCCAACTCTGGTTTGTTCAAAAAATAATGGTATGAGTGAGATTTCGGCTAAACATATTTCGGATGTCATAGGCTTACTCAATGATAATGCGGACTATGCTGTTCTGAGGAATTTTGAGGGTCTTCCCGATAATAACAAGAGTCGCGACATTGATATCATCATCACACGGAAGAGTTATGTCGCACTGAAAAGTGAACTGATAAAGCTGATTGATTCCTCAGGTTGGAGGATTATCACTTATCTGCATAGTGATCGGCTTATTACATACGTGTGCGGTTTCTCATGTGGTGAACACATCGAAATGGTGCAATGGGATTTCTTCTTTAATACATCTGTATGGGGAATATTATTGATGGATGCCAGCGAGTTCGTTCAGCATCGACAGTTCAACGGTTTCCTTTATTATATGGAGGTTGAGTATCAGTTTCTCGACAAGTATCTTTATAATCGTGCAGTGGGAAGTCAGTTCCCCGATAAATACGCATGGATGAGAGAGAAAGCAAGCCAGAGCTTGGTCGTGAAGGAAAAAATCAAGGCGGTTTTTCGTGTCAATTCGATTGAAGAATGTGACAATATAGATAGCCATATATTAGTGATGCGAGCCGTTGCAGCTAATTTTTTACAGAGACCATTTAATACGATTGGTAACGTTCTCCTTTTTCTGTGGACTTTCATAAGGAATTACATTTGCTCCAATACAGGCTTTTCCATTGGCTTTACCGGTCCTGACGGTTCAGGTAAAACCACGGTTATTGATTTGATGATAGAGAACTTTGGGGAGGTGTTCCGCAAGGCACATGTCTATTTTCACTTCCGTCCCATGCTGTTCGGCAATCTGGGTGAAGTGGCACATAGTGCAGGCATAAAGAAAGAGGTGGATAGGAGCTACGAAAAGCCTCATCGTGGAGCGAAAACAGGTATGCTGAGTTCATTGCTTCGGTTGGCTTATTATTCTGTGGATTACTTTTTGGGTAATTTTCTGCGGGTGAAGCCTGTAACCCGCATCACCCGACTTGCCATCTTCGACCGTTACTATACGGATATTATTTGTGACAGCCGTCGCAGCCGCATTTATCTCCCAGTGAAGTTTCTTTACGGGTGGGGCAAATGCTTCATTCCCTCGTTGGATTACAATATCTTGCTCACGGCTCGTACAGAAACCATATTGGGAAGAAAGAACGAGCTGAATAGGGAAGGCATTGAGGCGATTAATGCGAGAATAGATTATTTAGCAAGTAAGCCAAGTTTCTATAAAGTGCTGAATGAGGGTACTCCGCAGGAAGCTGTAGCAGAAATTCTGCGGATAGTCTTTGAGAAACAACATAAGAAGAATATGAAAAGATTGTCCTTGTAAAATATTAATATATGGCTTTAAAATTTAGTACACAATCCAAAGTAAGGAAAGCATTCTCAAGAATACAGATGATAATCAACGAGTTCTTTGAGAAGGGACAACACTATTCCTGGAAACTTGCCATTTACAACACGGCATGGTGGATAGGCAATTATTGTCATCCGCTCGTATGCCTACAGTTTTGGGGAAAGAAAAAGATTACAGAATGGATGGACAGTTACATTTTTAATAAACAACTATTGTCATTTCCCGATACGTATAGAAATGTAAACAAGTCGATTGTAGAAAAATATCGTATATGGGTATTCTGGTGGCAGGGTAAGGACCATATGCCGAAACTCGTAAAAGGGTGCTACACTCTACTATGTGCTCACAACAGCAACGTAGTTCTGATAACGAGAGACAATATAATGCAATATTGCCAGATTCCACAATACATATATGAGAAAGTTGAAAACGGCAGTATAAGTTTCACGCATTTCAGCGACATTGTCAGAGTTACGCTTTTGGCAGACCATGGTGGTATATGGTTGGATTCTACTTGCTGGATAACGGGAGAAATACCAGCAGACGTCAAGAGACTACCATTGACAAGCCCTAAGACACTGAATGCTCCAGAGTTCCCTTGGTGGAGCAATTCAAGATGGTGCTCATGGTGTATGGGAACCAACATGAAGAACAATCCTTTGTTTGTTTTCACGAGGGATGTCTTTTATAAATTCTTTGAGAGAAATTCTTGTTTCCCATTTTATCTGTTTCAAGATTATCTCTACGACTACGCCTACCGCAAATTTCCAGAGGTAAAGCAAATGATAGATGACATTCCTGAAAACAATGTCAAGCGGGGACAACTGCACTTCATGCTCAACAAACCGTGGAATCAACAGGAATATGAAGAACTGACAAAAGACAACTGGGTATTCAAACTATCGTATAAAACGATATGGAAAGAGAGGTACAATGGACAACCTACTTTCTATGCAAAACTGATGAAAGACAAAACAGCAAAATAACTTGTGTTTTTATCAACACATAGGACATTGCTAAGAAAAATGACTATATTTGCAAGCGTATAACTGACATGGACATGGAAACGAAGCAACTGAAACGGCTGCCAGTAGGCATACAGACATTCGACAAACTCATTCAGGGTGGATATCTCTATGTTGACAAGACTAAGTATATCCACAAGATGGTGAATGTAAGCAATTACATTTTCCTGAGTCGCCCGCGGCGGTTCGGCAAGTCGTTGCTGGTTTCTACGCTGCAAAGCTATTTCGAGGGCAGAAAGGAGCTGTTCAAGGGGTTGGCCATTGAACAGTTGGAAAAGGAGTGGACGGAATATCCTGTGCTGAGGTTCAGCCTCGCATCGGGAAAGCACATGGAAAAAGAACAGCTGGAACGGTATCTACTCGACATTGTTTCTGAAAACGAAAGACGCTTTGGGCTGCAATCCGACAAGGTAGACACAAATATACGTCTCAAGGATTTGATAAAGAACGTCTACGTCCAGACGGGCAAGCAAGTAGTGGTGCTCATCGACGAGTATGACGCACCCTTGCTGGACGTGGTACATGAGAACGAGCAACTGCCCATTCTCCGTCAAGTGATGCGCAATTTCTACAGTCCACTGAAGGACTGCGACCCCTATCTGAAGTTCGTATTCCTCACGGGCATCACCAAGTTTTCGCAACTGAGCATCTTCAGCGAACTGAACAATCTCACCGACATAAGCCTGGACAATGACTATGCTGCCATTTGCGGCATCACCACAGAAGAACTGCTTGTCCAGATGTCCGACTATATCGACATGCTCGCCGTGCAGGAGGGGGCATCACGGGACGAAACCGTCCACAGACTCAAGAACATGTATGACGGATACCACTTCACCTGGCCCTCGCCCGACATGCTCAACCCCTACAGTCTCCTGAAAGCATTCAACCAGAAGCGTATAGACAGCTACTGGTTTGCCAGCGGAACACCCACCCATCTAATTGAAATGCTGAGGAGGTTTGATGTTCAGCCATCGGACCTTGGTACAATGGAAGCACTTTCTGAGGAATTTGATGTCCCTACGGAGGGAATGAATACAATCACACCTCTTCTGTACCAGAGCGGTTATCTCACCATCAAGGCGCAGGAAAGAGAATCACGCCTATACACACTCGATATTCCGAATACCGAAGTACGTATCGGACTGATGAACAGTTTGCTTCCCGCCTACGTGCAACGCTCATCTGGTCGTGGAATGACCATGGTTGCCAAAATGAGTGTATTCCTACGTAGAGGAGACCTTGACGGAGCACTGGAACTCCTGCAAAAGTATCTGCTCACTATTCCCTATTGCGACAATGCTTCGAGCGAGGGACACTATCAGCAGATGCTCTATATTATTTTCTCATTACTCGGGCAGTACGACAACCTCGATGTGGAGGTGCGCACACCCACTGGCCGTGTAGATATGGTGATGCGCACGGACAAGGCATTGTATCTCTTTGAACTGAAAATAAACAAGTCGGCAGCTGCTGCCATGAAGCAGATTGACCTCAAGGACTACCCTGCCCGATTTGCCATGTGTGGACTTCCCATCGTCAAGGTGGGCATCAACTTTGATGCAGACAAGCGCACCATCGGCGACTGGAAGCTTACATCTAAAACGACACGCAATAAATGAAAAAAGCTTCTGCACCAAGCAAGAACAAGGAGCGATTGAAAATCTTCGTTTCAGCCTACGCCTGTGAGCCTCATCTGGGAAGTGAGATTGGCGTGGGCTGGCACTGGGTGCTGGAGATGTCGAAGTATTTCGAGTTGTGGGTGCTGACACGCGAAAGCAATCGGCACACCATCGAGCCCTGGATTGACAAGCATCCCGCATATAAAAATATCCACTGGCTGTATTACGACTGGCCCAAATGGGCACGTTTCTGGAAAAAGGGTTTGCGCGGCGTGCGTACCTATTATAATATATGGCAGGTGTGTACCAACCGCATAGTAAAAAGGACCATGCAGGAGAATGACATCAGGATTTTCCACCATCTCACCTATGGAAACGCATTGTGGAAGGTGAGCAGCTATGGACAAAAGCAATTCTTCATATGGGGACCCATAGGAGGTTTGGAAACCATACCTGAAGAATATTGCAAACACTACGGAAAAAAGAGCTATATCATTGAAAGGATTCGTAGGCAAATAGCTTTGTTGAGCAAATGGAACATGGGATTCAAAAATCGATGCAAAAATGCCAATCTGATATTATGTAAAACGGACTTTACCCGTCAATACATTCCTTCGGCTTATGTCAACAAGACCATCATTTTTACTGATGTTGCAGCTGAAGCAACGCTCTCTGCTTGCCACAAACAAACGGGGAAAAAAAATGTCACCGAATATGTCACTATAGGCCGCCTGGATGCTTGGCGTGGATTTGACCTGATCATTGAAGCTACCCATGCCGCCGTGAAGCAGAATGACCAAATTCATGTGACAATAGTAGGAGAAGGCTATGACAAGGAAAGACTTGAAAGGATGGTCAAAGACAGGGGGCTTGGCAAATATATATCGCTTACAGGCAAGATTTCCATGGAGAAATACAAAACATTGATGGCTGATGCTGATGTTGTGATCAATGCAGCATTGAAGGAGGGAGCCGTCACTGTTTCATTTGACGCTATGGCATTGGGGAAACCCTTGATATGCATAGACACAACTGGATATACACGATACTTCACGCATGACTATGCAATCATCATACCCAGAAAAGGAAGAGATTTTGTGATAGACCACATCACGAAGGGGATGTTGAGACTTGCTGATGTAGAGACAAGAAAAATGATGGGCAAAAAAGCTCAAGATGCTTCCGCTACATGCTGCTGGGAACACCATGGAGCCGAAATAAAAGATGTGATTACCCGAGCATATCGTTCGTAGATAAACCTTTGCATTTGATGACTATCACCGCTGTTTTCAATAAATTGTTTAACCTCGATGAAGGATGCCTGTTCTATCGGTTCAATAATGCCGATGGAAAGATCTGGATAATGCCTGCCAAAAACCTTCGCACAGCAATGGAACTATATCAGCCAAGCGGCTGGAAGGGGAAATGGATGAAAAGAGGATTTCCTATGCTGCACAAGATACGGATGGTGAGGAGTCTGATTCATACGGAGAAAATCAGATGCAGATTTGATGGGAAATTGAAGAAGTTGCTGGAGAAGGTAACTGACACAGAAGAATTGGATTTTTCCATCTTCTGCGGAACACCCTGTGTACATCAGAAAATAACGATTCAAGTCAGCAAAGGACACAGGATATTGGGGTATTGCAAGGCTACAGACAGTTGTGAAATAGCCGCATTGTTTGAAAATGAAGCACAGTTGTTGAATGTTCTGCATAAAAAAGGTATAAGGAGTGTGCCCGTATGTCTGTTCTGTGGAGATTTGGGCAACGGGGTTAGCATATTCGTGCAAAGTACAACAAAAACAAGTCAGTCAAAGGTGGTACACGAATGGGGAATACTACACGACAAATTTCTGTTACGGCTGAAAGAAGCGACCATTCAAGAAATAGCATTTGAAAAGAGCGACTTTTGTCGGGTGCTCACGGCTTTGCAAAAACATACCGACTGGCTACCCGAAGAGGTGGACAAGGCTATGGTGATGAATGCCGTTGAAGATACGGTCAAGCACTGGGAGGGAAAACGTGTTGGATTTTGTGCTTATCATGCTGACTTCACTCCATGGAACATGTATGTGGAGCAGGACGAACTATTTGTCTTTGATTGGGAATATGCCCAGATGACCTACCCTCCCCTGTTGGATAAATATCATTTCTTCATCCAGACATTCATATTCGAGCGTCACTGGACAGCCCAGGACATCATGGCTTATGTTGATTCGCCGGATGGGAAATGGATGGACAAGATACTGTTCAAATGCTATCTGCTGGACATGATAGCACGTTTTACCATAAGAGAAAAGGGAACAATAAACGGCGACATCAGCAGGCTGATGCAAATATGGAGTGGACTTTTGGCTGGATTAACCATGTAACCATGATTGTTACAAATATCATTGATGAAATCTAAATGAATGAAAACTATCGTTTGTTTCCATCTTTTCAACGATTATAGTGGAAGCCCCAAGGTGCTGAGAATGGTGCTGGAGGGGTTGCTGAACAAAGGCTACAACGTGGACTTGGTGTCTTCGTGTGGCGGTGTGCTGGATGAACTGGAGGGCATGAAGAATTTCAGAAAACATTCGTATTTCTATCGTTTTTCCAACAATCCGGCTATTACCATGGCAAGATATGCCGTGGTGCAGATCTATACATTCTTCCTTGCACTGAAATGGATGTTCCGCCGTGATGTGGTGTTTTATATCAACACGTTGCTGCCTATAGGTGGAGCTTTGGCTGGACGACTCACGGGCAAACGGGTGGTGTATCATTACCACGAGAATGCGTTTGTGAAAGGAGTTTTCTACAACACGCTGGCATGGATGATGCAACGGCTGGCTCACGAAATCGTCTGCGTATCGGGTTATCAGGCTTCTTCATTGGCCGACCCAAGCAAGGTGACGGTAATCCCCAATGCGCTACCCAAGGATTTTGTGGAACGAATGACACCTGATGCCGAAAAGGCTTTCAATCTCAAAACCATACTCATGATTGCCTCGCTTAAAGCATATAAGGGTACAAGGGAGTTTGTTGAATTGGCTGTAAGAATGCCTGAATATCGCTTCATACTGGTGCTCAACGAAACGCAGGAGAATATCAACAGTTTTCTGAAGTCTATTCACGGGAAAGCAACCAAGGGTGCCAACCTCAAGATTTACCCTCGGCAAAGCGATACGACACCTTTTTACATGAAGGCTTCTATTGTGCTGAACCTGTCGGACAAGGAGAAATTCATCGAAACATTCGGCATGACAGTGCTTGAGGCCATGAGTGCCGGACTACCGGTAATCGTGCCCACTGTTGGTGGAGTGGCTGAGCTGGTGGAAAACGGCATGAATGGATATAAGATTGACGTGAAAGACTTGGAACTGATAGAGAAGCGCATACATGAAATGCTGTCAGACAAACAAAACTATATCGGAATGGCCAACAATGCACTGAAAAAAGCAAGGCTTTTCTGTGCAAAGAACATGATTTCTGCCATAGAAACGCTTCTGCAGAATGGCATACGGTAAACCAATAGAATACAAAAAACAATAATTATTAAACAATGAAACGAATTGCAATAGTTGGCACACAGGGAGTGCCTGCTCAATACGGTGGATTTGAGACACTGGTGGAAAACCTGATTGGAGTGAACCGTAGTTATAACATCAAATACACCGTGTTCTGTTCGGCAAAGGATTATGATGACAGACGAAAGACATTCAAGGGGGCCAAACTGAAATATATCCCGCTATTCCACGCCAACGGTGCACAAAGCATTTTCTATGATATATTGTCGCTGATGTGCTGCATCATAGGTTTTGACACTGTGCTTGTACTGGGTGTTTCAGGGGGTGTTTTCCTGCCCTTTTTCCGTTTGTTTTTCCATAAGAAACTGATTGTCAACATTGACGGTTTGGAACATACCCGTGCCAAATGGGGAGGATTTGCCAAATGGTATCTCAGACTGAGCGAAAAGCTGGCGGTGAGGTGCGCTGATATCGTTATTGCCGACAACAAAGTGATACAGCGGTATGTTGAAGAAAAATATGGGAAAAGTCCTGAACTGATAGCCTACGGTGGAGACCATGTGCTGCGCAATGTGTCGGAGGAGAAACAAAGCAGCATATTGAACAAGTATATGCTCGACAAAAAAGGATATGCCTTGTCGATATGCCGCATAGAGCCTGAAAACAAATGCGACATCACATTGCAGGCCTTTGCCGAAAGCGGTATGCCGCTGGTGTTTATAGGCAACTGGAACCACAGCAGCTACAGCAAGAACTTGAGGTTCAAATATGGCATGATACACAATATCCGTATTTTAGACAGTATCTACGACCTTGACGTGCTCTATACTCTGCGCAAAAACTGCCGCTTGTATGTCCATGGGCATAGTGCGGGAGGCACCAATCCTTCATTGGTGGAGGCCATGTTCTTCGGATGCCCCATACTGGCCTACGGAGTGGAATACAACAGAGAAACCACCTTCAACATGGCTCACTACTACCTTGATGCCGAACAATTGAAAGAACTCAGCAAGAACGTAAAGCAAAATGATGGTAACTTGACCGATCTGACTTACCATCACTACCCATGGAAACACATCATCAAACAATATGAAGCCCTCTTTTAAAAGGTAGCAAAGCATTATATAATAATAAAATGATTGAAAGAAATGACAGTAAGCAGTCACTTTAGGCCGTCTTGCGTACGTTAATAAAAATATATACCTTTGCCCCGAATTTTAAATTTGGGACAAAATGAATATAAACGAAGAAGGCAAGTGCTATGCCTGTGAGTTCAGATGAAGAGCAGGGCTTGCATCCACTGGTCGTAGAACCTGCAGATTCTGTCACGATAGAACCAGCAGTTTTACCTGTTGAGCAAGATGTAGATTTGTTGTTTGATGATATCGAGTTGAACTTTGGTAGTAAGATTAGCTTGCACATAGGTAGCTGTTCCATGTCAGCTTTGGTTTCACAGATCAAGGAAATGGAGGAAACACTATGCTGAGTTTATCAAGGGGTTTTAATTATTATCTTTGCAGTATGAAATCAGAAGAGAAATCCATACAGGCTATAAGTGCGCAAGCGCATAGCGAGGCAGCTGACAACAGGTTGCTCCGCAAGAAACTCCAGGCTCGTGACAAACGAGTGGTGGAGCTTGAGGCTATGGTTTCTAACCTGAACAAGCAGCTTTGTGAAAAGGTAGATCAGTTGAATGACATGATGCAAAAACTTGTGGCATTCATGACTGGTAATGGAGAGATTAATCTTTCAGACTCTCTTCGTGAAGCTGTAGTTGCGGGTGTGCGTGCTGAGTTTGAGGCACGTGAACAAAAGCTAAAGGAAACATATGCTAGTGAGTTAGAGAAACTTACTTCTGATTTCAATGCTCGCTTGGCAGCTAAGCAGAATGAGATAAATCAATTGAAAGGCATAAATGATGGGGATAATCCGACAACCACAATGCCAAGTAACTCAAACTCGGATTCAACAAGGTCACCAGAGGCAAAACTGAAGGCCAGCGAACAGCAGAAGGCAAATCTTCAGGTTACAGCCTATGGCCAGCATACCGAGTCTGGTAAATATCATCATGGTAGCCAGCAGACGGAGAATGCCGATGACTTGGATTACAATGGTGAGGATGTCCCAGAGGAAAAGATTGTCACTATCGCTAAGACGTTAAAGGAGCATAAGGATATGAAAGGTGTCAAGAAGCCTAGAAGTGAGCCCCCACCTCGGTTTCTGGACGGCAGGGATAGACCACGCCATCCTTCGTAATGTAATAGTGGTAGCCGATGCTCTTGAAGCCTCTTGCCTTGTGGCAGGCTTCCAATGCTTCTACCGGGAAGTCCTGGTTAACACGTGTGGCACTGCAATGTACCACGATCAGATTGATTTTTCTTGGATTCTTCATGGCTTTCTTTGGATTATTAAAATGTTTAATTTGCCACACGGATCTCACAGATCTCACAGATTTTGACTCCTATGGAATCTTTCCTATGAGGCTTGGTGAGTACCGTTGCTTGCAACGAAAAAGAATCCGTGAGATCCGTGTGGGAGACCAAGAAGGAAGCGGGCAGGACGAGCAAGCATCCGTTCAGGGCGATGATTTGACAATGTTGAATTTCATTCCTGATGTGCCCTCGGATTACTCCGGACTGCATCCTGCCGATGCGCTTTCTCTTGTTTCAGATGCCAGGAGGCTAGGACTACATGCCTACATCTGAGCCTCCAGTGGTTCCGCTACCGCCCTGGTCGGTGTTGTCGCCACCAGGGGTATCCTTTCCGGTATCCGGGTTGGTATCCGTGGTGGTGCCATCCCCTAACAGAGCAGAGGCCTTCTTCAGCGTTCCGTCGAGGCTGAGGTTCAGGCAACTGAAATCGCCCGTGCCACGCGCTCTAATCTTCAAGCCCTCGATGTTCTTGGCAATGGTGAACTCCTTCTCGGTAGCTGCTCCCGCCTTGTTCTTGATACCAATGGAGAGGATGGCGAGGTCGGCAATCTTCACTGCGATGCCCTGGAGCACCAACTCCCGGATGCACGCTACCATGTCGGTAATCATACCCTTAATCGCTCCTCGCGAAAATGGGGTGTTGTGACTTGCCATGTGATCTACGAGCTGGTCGATGTCGTAGGTCTGAGTGATGACCGGATAGGCGAAGAACTTGCCATAGGCATTCGGCATCTTCTCATTGATGTTCTTTTTTAACACGTACTGAATCATAAAGTGGTTAATTACCTCAGTTCGGGATAAGAAATAGTGCCTAAAAAAGTTGGTAATCTCCGATATT
>OBKV01000445.1_pt1 | contig 34602 bp, 49 predicted proteins | sample 1517301 | NCBI WGS metagenome assembly OBKV01 (sample SAMN04571685, study PRJEB22368) | human gut metagenome | biome: human gut; material: stool | host: Homo sapiens | place: Luxembourg | collected 2012-06-29 | reverse complement strand
CCCATATAATCTCCCAATTTTCTTTTAATGAATTTATTAAAGGTGTGATTGCTTCAATTATAGGCTGTCCTACTGTTTCCCATACTGTCTTTATAGCATTTATAACAGTATCCCAACTTATATTAATTTCGCTAGTTACAGTTTTAAATATATCATTTAACCAAGTAATTGTTTCACCAATAACATCAAATGTAGTCCATAAAACATCTTGAATAACAGGCATTTTATCATTAACCCAATTTAATATGTTATTTAAGACTGGTAAAAACTTTTCCCCTAAATCAATCATCATAATATCAAATGCATTTTTTAATTTAGCAAAATTGTCTTTAATATTATCAGTTTGTTTTTTAAAAGCATCCTCAGTAGCACCTACTGCATTTCTCATTGCATTAGTCTTTTCTGTGAAGTTTTCTGCCTGTGCTCCTGTAAGTGCTAAGACTGCATTTTTAGCTTCAACTGAACCAAATAATTCACTAAAAGCTATTTCATTACCACCTACACTTTCTTTAAGCTTATCAAGTGTTCCTTGTAGTCCTAAAGATTCAATCATAGCTTGACCGTTTTCATAGCCTAACTTTTTTATCTTTCCTGTCATTGCAGTTGTCGGTTGTAACATCCCTTGAATTGTTGCTCTTAACTGTGTAGATACCTCTGCAGTATTACCTGTAACCCCTGTAAGAGTTGCCATTGCTCCAAATAGTTCCTCTTGGCTTACCTTCATTGTTGATGCTAATGGAATTACTTTACCCATGCTTGATGCAAGTTCTGGGAATGAAGTTTGCCCCAACTTAACAGTTAAAAACGCCAGGTCTGATGCTTTTTCAGCTGCTTCTTTAGATGTATCACCATATCCTTTTGTTACTGCTGCTAATAAATTTACTGAATCGGTTACTGTTGCATTACCTGCCTTTGCTCCCTTACTTGCTGTTGCTAATATATTCATAGAATCAGCTGTTTCTCCAAATGCTGAAATTACCTGATATAACCCGTCAGTTAGTAATTCAGAACTAACTCCAGTATATGTAGATAAATTTTTAACTTCCATTCCTAAGTCTTGTATTTTCCCTTTAACATCACCATCCAATAAAGTTGCAACATTAGACATTTGATTTTCAAAATCAATAGCTGCTTTAGTAGCTACTGTACCTAATGCAACAGCAGCAGTTCCTGCAGCTGCAACAACAGCAGTTCCAAATTTAGCTACAGTTCCTACAGCACTTAAGAATTTACCTGCTAACCCTTCAGCTTTTTTGTCAGTATCACTAATACTCTTATTAGCTTTGTCATTATCAACCATAATACTACCAAAGAGTTTAAATACTTCTATTGCCATTACTCCTCACCTCTTTTCTGTGAGATTTTATTTTCTATTTCTTCAGCCAGTAATAAAAGCTCCTCTTTTGTTACTTTATCCTCTTCTACTGATTGATTTTTAATTATAAGTTTACTTTTATAATCTTCAAAATTAATAAAGTTATCTTCGGTCATATTCTTATAGTCAATTAACCATCTATCCCATATCCTATCCTCTATTTCTTTATCATAAGCTTTTAATATGATCTCATAACCTTCTAGAAAATGAAGTTTTAAAATATAATCAATGTTACTATATCTACTTAATAGCAGTTCCTCAATTTCAATTAAATCTATCGAACTGCTAATTTTAAAAAAGCTTTCCACTTCTCAATATCAACTATTTCTAAAATATTTTCTACTAAAGTAAATAATTCAACTTTACCCACCTCTTCTGGATCTATTTCTAAAGGTCCACTTAAAAAGTTATATAAAGCAGGTTCACTATTTTTTTCAGCAAACTTTTCAATTACAGTAAATATTAAATCAAATCCAGCTTCTTTTACATCTGTATTCTCATTTACTGATGTAGATAATTTCTTAATATCTTCTTTTATCCCAATTTCTTTTATTAATCTAGCTAATGAAAAAACATCACTTGTATTTAACTTTCTCACTTATAATTCCTCCTAAAATAAAAAGAAGGTGCAAGCACCTTCTTTTAAATTAATCTGCAAATTCTACTTCCCAAGGCTCATAATCCTGTGGTGAATTATCTAAATAACATCCAGTATAAGATAAAGCTGAAATAACCTCATCTTTATCAGCTAATGTCCAGTCAAAATTTTCAAGGTTAATAGCATTATCAACTTTAATTACTACCCCTTTACCATCTTTTGTTTTACCAGTCCATTTTACAAATTCTTGATAATCTGAATCAGCTATTTGAGATGTTCCAGTGATAACTGTTTTACCTTCTCCTTTTGTAGCTTTTAATCCTGCATACATTTTTGGTAGGTTTTCTGGAATAGCTTCTAGTACATTCATTATTAGCTTAGGAACTGACTTATCTATTACGGTTCTTCCTTTAACAGGTCCTCTATCCCCATCAGCTTCAATTTGCCTCACTTCCCTTTCTACTGTAAACTGTCCTCCACCTCTAGTAAGAGCTATTGGAGTATCTCCTATAGAAAATACACCTTTCCCTAGTATAATTTTTTGCGCTACCATTTAACTCACTCTCCTATATAATAATTTTGAATAGAGAACTTTAATTCTCTTCTTTTAATTGACTTATCTTCATCTGGAATTGAACTTCTACTTATCTTATAGAATGTTGGTAATACTGTATCAGTTGGATTATTAATACAATCTAGCCTCTCAATATTATCAGCTATGGTTTCAACAGTTTTAGTACTCGTGCCTTTATCCCATATACTGATAGTTAAAATTAAATCATCTCTATAAGTGTTATTGAAATCAACTGAATCTAACTCATAAACTATATAAGGGTATCTTGCATCATCATCAGCATTTTCATAAAATACATTCTTATTAAATTGTAGTAATAAACTTTTAATAACTTTTCTTAATTCTAATGTTTTACTAATCCTCAGCACCTCCCTCATATTCTTGTTCACTAACTAAAGCTAATGCTCTTGCTTCATCTTCTAAAGCACTAAGATATTTAGATTCAATTTCAACTATTTTAGGAATATTTTCATTTACTGTTTTTTGTAATAAACCTAATTTCTTAGTTTTACTACTACCGAACTCCTGAAATGCTCCATAAAAGGCAAATGGTTTTATTCCAATTTGTAAATCACATTCCCTTTTTCTAACCCAATATTGAGTATATTTTCCTACTCTTCCTTTTTTGCGTTTAAATAGGCCATAGTAATTACTTCTAAACCTATTACATAGATACTTACCTACATCTCTAAGTGCTGCTCTAGTAAGCTCATTTAAAGTATAATTAACCCTATCAACATTTGAAATATATTCTATATTCCCTTTTTTTATCTTAATTACACTCTTAGGAACTGGCATTATTAACACCTCTTACTAAAGTTAATTCAATTCTATCTGAAGATTTTTTATAAGTTCTTAAAACTGTATATTCTTCTTCACCAAATCCATCATCATATTTAACATACTTTTCTTTATTATAATCAGCTAACATTAACTCCAAAGTAACTTCTGGTTTCATACCAACAGCTTGAGCTTGATAAAATTCACTAGATTTTATTGATTTTTCATTACAGTAAACTTCATTTTCATAAATTATAGTTTCTATTAAGTCACCAATATCATCAGTTTCTTTTATTCTCTTACCTAAATAACAAACATCATTCCACATTATACTCACCACATAAACTTAAATGTTGCTTTAACATGTCATAAGACTTTTGATATTTTTCAGAATCTTTATTATCAAGTCCAAAATTAGCCTTACAGTATGTTTTTACAGCTTGAATTATTAATGGATCCTCTTCATCTAAATTTTTTACACCTGAAATATTTAAATCGGCCTTTGCACTTTCTATTAAATCTTGTATTTCTAAATCTAATGAATTTGATTTTATTCTTAATGCTAATTTAACTTTTTCTAACATATTAATCACTCCTTAATGAAAAAGAGCTACTATTCAGTAGCTCTTAATATTTCTATAAGTTGTGCTTTACTCATTGAAGAATAGCCAGTAACTTCTTTTTGTTTAGCTATGACTTTTAACTCTGCTACTGTCATTTCATCTAATGATTTTTCTTCATTTTGTGGCCCTAGTGAAAGTTCACTAGCTCCACTTTCTACTTTTTTAGCAATGCAAATGATTTAGTTGTTACCACATCACCATCAATTAAAGCATATCCCATGTAATCTGTTGTTCTTGCTTTAACATGATCATCAGTATATATTGTCATATTCTCATTTATGTTCATTACATACCCTTTTGATACATTACCTAATAATACTTGTCCATCACTTACACCATCTTCTTCTTTAACTGGTACTCCAAATATTCTTCCTACCCCTCCAATAGTTGCATCTGGAATAAATATAGATTTCCCATCTCCATCCTTAATTGCAGCTAATTGATTCCAAATCGTTGTGTTATTAGCATAGAAAGATGAACCATTAATATATCCACTTTTAATTTTACTCATTAAAGTTAACATATTTTCATAGCTTATTGTTCCTGTATAAGTTATAACTTGTGGCGTACTTGATTCAGCTTTTAATGCTGTAGCAATCCCCTTAGGTTGTGCTTTCCACTCATCTGAGTCTCCTGGTTTACCTTTACCATCAATCATAGCTTTTGCAATTGCATTACCCATTTTTTCAGCTAACTTAGTTGTGATATAAGCTAAGAATGCATCTATTGACATTTTCTTTAATTTCCAAGAAATTTTAATAGATTTAACAAGTTCACATCCATCTAATTCTATAGTTCCAAATCCTGCCTCTTCATCATTTCCTTCTGCATCTTCATCAACCCATTCAGCATCTGACATTGCATTTTTTTCTTTGATTATCGTTACTTTTCCTGGAATAAATGTTGGTGTTATATCACCAAATATAGGATGAGCTTCTCCTATTTCTGCCCAAATTCCTTGTCTTACTGTTTCTGGAACTAATACTGTATGTTGCTCTGCTGTTTGAGTAGCATTTCTAAAATCAGCATTTACTTTATTAAAAGTTTCAGCTTCCTCTTTATTTAACTCTAATCCCATCATATTTTTAGCAAATGCTGAGTTATACAATTTATTCTCATCTTTTATTTCTACTTCATTATTTAATTTGTCCATAATCTTACCTCCGTCTATAGCTACTGATTTGTTAGCTATATTAGTTACTGTGTTGTTTTCATTAAAAACTCTTGAATTAACTAAGTTTTTAGCTTCTTCTGCTAATTGATTTTCAAAACTCTCCATTTCAGCTATATTATTTTGAATTTTTTTAGCTTCCTCTAATTTATCTTGAGCTGCTTTTAAATCTGTATCTCTTAAATTTCTAGCTTCATTTAATAATTCTGATTTTTTATTTCTTAATTCTTGTAATGTCATTTTAGTTTTCCTCCAATATTAATAATTCTGTGTCAAAATTAAATAATTCTAATTCATTTCTATTTCTCATAACATCCTTTGGAATGTTACAGAATTTTTCTAGATATTCACTACTACAAGCAACTGCTTGTAATGAAGTCTCGACTTCTATTTTAAAATACTTTTCTGCTTCATCACTTGACATCCAAGTTTCATTATTAACCATCTCTTCAATAGTTTTTATATCAACATTATCCTTGATATTTTCTTTATAAACTTGCATAATACACTCTTGTATTGAATCAAGATCTGTTGCCATCTTTCTAAATTCATCTGAATTATACATTCCCCATATTCCAAACATAGGTTTATGTATCATAAACGATGAACCAGTTCTCATTACAACTTTATCACCAGCCAAAGCAATAACACTTGCAATACTCGCTGCTAATCCATCAATATATACAGTTTTAAATCCACTGTGATTTTTCAACATATTATAAATAGTGATTCCAGCAAATACAGAACCACCACCACTATTAATATGAATATTTAAATCTTTACCTTTAACTCCATCAAGGAAATTTTTTACCGCTTCTGGATATTGATCTGTATCATCCCATGCTCCCCACCAGCTAGATACTATATCTCCATAAAAATATAAATCAGCACTATTTTCAGTTTGATTTTTTATTTCGAGGAAATTTTGTAAATTATCTACCGGAAATTGAATTTTACTCATTTTTAATCACCTCCTTTCGTTACTACTGCAGTATCTAATCTTCTTATTGGTTCATCTCCACCTTTTATAGGTGCTAAATTAAATACTTCTCTCCATTCATTTGGAGTTAAAGCACCTCTATCTACCATTTGAACTAATTGAAGTTTAGTATTCATAGAGGCATATTGTAAATTTGCTGCTTCAAATATTATTTTATTTCCAAAACCTCTTTCTCTTCTTGAAAAAATCTTTCTTGTATATTCATTGCTTAGTTGAATTGCAATAGGCTCTATTTTTGCCTCAAAATAACTGATCCATTCATCTTCTGTAAATTTACTTTGAATTATTTTCTCATTTGTTCCCAATAAAGAATATATTCTTTGTAATGTTTTATCCATTTGAGTAGCATTAGGAACATAATCTTTAGGTTCTACTTGCTTAGCATCATACTTTGCATCTGCAGCTGCAGCTCCTCCAGTTTCACTATCTATAGATAAATAATTATCTACAAATTCTTTAGTAGCCTTTTTTAAATCTTCTGGTCTTAAAGATTGTTTAAATAGTAATAACCATTTTATAGCACTACTATTCCTTATAGCTTTTACTATTCCTTGGTCTGTAGTTGTTACTATCTCCATTAATGGAGTTAACGCTTCTGCTCTACTTGTCCCAAATATATCATTTTCATTAAAATCTTGCCTTAAGTGAATAACATCAGAATAAGCAAATGTTACAATTTTCATATTTCTAAGAGTAAATCTTAAATATAATACTCCATTTTTATCATAAATAGCTTCAGCACTAGTTGCTGGAATAGGATATATTTCACATGGATATCCAAATTCATCTCTATTTATTAAAGCAAATGCATTATTGTTTAACTCTAATTGATTAATCATTTTTTCTAGTAACATTTGTCCTGTCATATATGGATTAGGTTCCTCTAAAAGAAATCTTATATATGGTTCTGGATTAATTACTATACCTTCTTGACTATTATTTCTAATATGTTTTGCTACTAATTTCCCTATAGCTGTTGCTCTAGGAGTTATGCAACTTCTTAAAATATCACTTTGATATATTTTCCCATTCCATGAATAAAAGCTATTACCTTTATCTTGTATTAATTGACATCCCGATACCACTTGTGTTTTTTGTGGTATCATATTTTTAATCTTATCAATAAAACCCACTTTATCACCCCCTTTCTAAATCATATTTTCATACTCAGCCATCCTATTTTTTAAAATTACATAAGCTATTATCAATGCTATGGCTCCATCAATTCTTTGAGTTGGATTAGCTCCCTTTATTGGTTGAATATTACCATTAATATCTGTTTTAACTTCTATATTAGTTAAACACCATTTATCAATACTATTATTGTTATAAATAACTTTATGTGCTTTTAAATCTGCCTTTAATTCTTTCATAGGAGATGATAAAGTATATACACCTTGTCTTACTTTCTCCATGGCATCTTTCCCAAATTCATTTTGATATGCTTGTAATAAACTATCATCAACATGCCATGGATCATATCCAATCCAAGGTATATATATGTCATATTTATCTCTCATTTCAACAAACCACTCTAACATATGAAATTTATTTACTTTATTACCAGGGCAAACTCTTAATAAACCTTGTTTTTCCCAAAGTTTATAAGGTACTTGATCAGCTTCTTTATTAGTTTCTTCTTGGTTCAATTTTTCTTCAGGAATAAAGTACATTGACATAACATATATATTGTCATCATTAGGCCTCATACATAATAATTTAGCTGCTGATAAGTCAGTTGTTTCAGCTAAATCAAATCCTCCGATTCCATATCTGAATCCCATTTCCTTAATATTAAAAGTAGTTTCATTATTAAGTTCATCCCATCTTAGCCAAGCACTTGATGAGTTTTCAGTCATGTTAAAATCTTTTACCATTACTGTAGCCTTAAATGCATCATCTGCTTTAGCCTTATTAACACAATCTCTTAAAAACTCAAATTTCTTTATTGTTCCTAAGCCTGGATTTGCTTTTATCCAACATTCTTCCTTATCCCACTCATCTCTATCATCAAGTTCATAAATAAAAGCCAAGAATTTATCATCCTTGACTTTTCCATCTAAAACTTTACATGCATATTCATACTGAGAATCAAATATTGAATTTCTAACAAATCCATTTGTTGTTATACAATTTAATAAAGGTTGTCTTCTTGCAGACATTGACTGTTTCATTAAATCATATAAATCTCTATTTTTTATTGCTGCTAACTCGTCTATAGTGACCATATGAGCATTTAATCCATCAAGTCCATTGGTATTGCTAGCTAATGCTTTAATAGATCCATAATTAAAATTGATATATAAATCAGATTTTCTTTTTTTAAAATGTTTTGATAAAGATTTTGACTGTTGAATCATTTTATAACATTCTTGGAATCCCTTATATGCTTGGTCTAATTTTGTAGCAACATTATATATTTCTGGTGAACCTTCTCCATCTCCAACTGCCATAAATATTTCGTCTGCTGCAAGTTCTGTAGTCTTACCATTTTTTCTACCTCTAATATCTAAGACTTCATTATATTGTCTTAAATATGTATCTTTATGAACAAATCCAAATACTGCTTGATGCTTAGCTTTCTGAAATAGCTCTAATTTTAAATTTGCTCCTAATTCACCTTGTGCTTGCTTAATAAAAGTTTCAATGAACTCTATTGGTAAGTTTGCTAACTCTTCATCAAATATATAAGGTTCATATTTTTCAGGATGATGTAATTTATCTACTAGCATAGAGTAAACTTGTTTTATTCTATGACATGCAACTATTTCACCACTCATAATTTTATTATAGTATTCTTCTATATAAGTCATTTCTTAACTTTTCTCCTGTTAAGAAATTCTTTTAACTCATCATTTTCTTCTTTTTGTTCTTCTTCTGGCATATAATCAATTAATTGTTTCATTACATTTGAATATCTTTGAATCATAGTTGAATAAATTTTTGTTTCAGGTCTTTCTCGATTTACAACTTGTGGTCCATTCTCATATAATTCAGTCATTCCATTTTTAAACAAATCTTCTCTTAATTCTTGAAGAGTTAATTTCATAAATGAAGCTTCAGTAACTAGTCCTTCAACAACTTTAACTTTATCTTTTTCTAAATCTTTATAAAGTTTTTTAATTCTATTTATTTCTTGTTTAATTTTCTTTTCTCTTTCTAATTGTTCGGATATACTCAAAAATATAACCCCCCTTTAGTTTTGAAAATTTCATGTGGAGGTAAAATTATGTCCCCCCTCCGACGGTCCCTCGTCAGCCCTCCCACATCTTTTATAGGCGGGGTTACTGTTCATATACTTCAAACCATTTGTTGATTATGTACTTCTGCAACTGCTTATCGCTTCGGCTATCATCATTCATAGCATTATCTATACATGAAAGTATATCTGTATTAATGAATACTAACTCTGCCTTAAGCCTTTTGCTAAGTATTATCCTTTCATTTTTATAAGGTAATGAAGCTATTATCCATATGTTCTTGCAATCAACTTTATTAGCTTCTATCTCTCTGTAAATAGTTTCTCTAATTGCATTGGCAACACTTAATAAATTATCAGGTGCATTAGTCTTACCTTCCATACTTATAGCTTGTTTAATTAAATCTAAGTCAACAACTAAATCACCATACTGTCTATGCTTATTAACATAAGTTGTTTTCCCTGCCCCTGGCGCTCCATAAACTATATACTTCTTAATTTCCTTTAACTCCCCATTTTCATCAAAGTATGTACCATTATTGGTAATCGGCTTTGACTTATTGAAATTTCTTTCTAAAGGATTAGTTTTCTTATGTTTCTCAAAGTGACAATCTCTACATAATAAAATTAAATTATCTTCTCCTAAAGCAATGTTAGAATCATTGATATTAATAGCATTTAAAAATTCCTTATGATGAACTTCTTCGCCAGGTCGTCCACACTCTTGACATATCCCATGATATTTTTTAAAAATATAATCTCTACATTTAATCCATTCTTTAGATTTATAAAATTTCTTAGCAAATTCTTTAGCCATTTTTACCTCTTTTTAAACGAATTTTATTATTTTTATATGTTTTATTGTTCGTCTTTTCCTTAAATAATGTTTTATAATATATTAAATCAAACATTTATTTTTTAAAGTTCTTACTAATATATGCAATTATTTTTTTACCTTAAATCCCTTACATATAAAAAATGGAACATTTATATGCCAAAATATAAAGGATTAGAGTATAAAATTGTTTAATGAATTTAATGTTCTTCCATACAATTCAATATCTAATACTAAATATCTTTTAGTATATTCTACTGTGCTATGACCTAATAATTCTTTTACATAAAATATATCTTTGCCATTTTCCATCCAAACTCTATAAGCAAATGTTTTTCTCAAACTATGTGCTGATAAATTTATATCTCTTAACTTTAAATCTTCAGCAACATCTTTTAATATGTCAGTTACTCCCTTTACTCCTAAATTTCTTCCTTTTTGACTATAAAACATATATTCATAATCTTTTTTATTTTTTATATAATCTTTTAGTTCTTTCTTTAAATTTGAAACTATCGGTACTTTTCTAATTTTTTTAGTCTTACCTTCTTCTATCTGAAAATATCCATAAGATAAGGCTCTTTTAATATCTTTTACCCTTAAAGTTACTAAATCTCCTACTCTATATCCAGTAGTAATTCCAAGAATAAATAAAATATAATTTCTATGGCTATGAGTTTTATTTTGAGCTTTTATATATGCCTGTATATAATGAATATCATCTATTCTTTTTATAGGATCTGCAGGCATCTTTTTTCCCATATTATCTCACCTGCCTAATAGCTCCACCAGTAACTCTTTTGTATGAACTATTTTTCATTAACTCCTCATAATCTCTTTTAGTAAGCTCTTTTTTAGAGTGTCTTTTTTTATTAGCCTTTAACCTACTATAAGTATCTGGTTGAGTTTCTTTAATTATATCTATTACTTTTATTTTCACACTCTCACCTTCTTCTCCTCAAAAAATAAAAGCACCTAAGAATTTCACTTAAGTGCTTTTGTTTAAAGGGGATTTTATTTAATTTTATATTTATAACATCTTACATTTATTGTAGTATAAGTTCTTTTTACTTTCCACTTTTTTGTCTTTATTTTGTTTTTATTTTGTCTTTATTTTTTCTTTTTTTACAAATATCCTAAAGAAATTGCAATTTTTCTTAATGAATCATTCTTAACCTTATAGAATTTTGCTTTACTAATGCACATATTAGATATTATTTGTTGATTAGTATAGGTATTTCTAAAATAACATTCCTCAACAATTTCTTTCTCTGTTATATCTAATAACTCTAAAGCTCTTGTAATTTTATCAACTTTCTTTTTATTATATTCTTCATCAATTACACAACTTTCAACAAAGCTTCCTTTCATTGTACTAGGATGCTTAACATCTTTAACAATTTCATGATTAGTAGGATAACCAAGTCCTCCAGCATCTACTGCAATTAATAGAAATGGGTATTCTCTTAAATCATTTTCTATTTTCTTTTTTATACTTATATCCATTTCATCACCCCATGTTTTTTACATTCTTTCTCAATATTTTTGAATTGTGCATTACATCTCAAACAGCTTTACAACTGTTCCATATTCTACTTGATAAGTTCCATTTCCATTATTGATTTTGTTAAACTTTTCTATTGCTTTTCTTAATTCTTCTAAACCATCTAATCTATCAATAATTTCTTCATCATATGCTTGTGCTTCATCTTCTATAATGTTGTCTATATCTAGTGAGAACGGCATAAAATAGCTTCCATAAGCGTATTCAGGTACTTCTAATCCTCTATGATTAAACCAATCTTCTAATTCATCTATGCAATCAAACCAGTTATCATGTTCTGGTTCATAAATATAATCTAAGCCTTCTGTAGCATATCCAATAACATTTACATTTTTATCTTTTAATTTTTCTTCCCAATTTACCATTTCGTATTTCCTTTCAAACTCTTATATTTATTAACGAGTATCAACCTTTACCTCGTATCTTTCTACCTCTATTGATGTTACTACACATTCATTTATCCAGTGTTTATCGTCTATTTCTGTATCAGCTCCAACCCATTGTCCTTTATGGTATAAATCTAATTCAACATCAAATAATTTTTTAATATCTTTTACCTTAACCATTTCTATTTACACCCCTTACTCGCAATATAATCAAATTGTTCTCCCTGGTATAAAAAGAACTTTTTCTGATATTTCAGAAACTTTTACATTACAATATCCCTTTTTGTATAGATCTTTAGCCTTTTTTATTGCTAAAGCTTTTGAAGTAAAAGGTACTTGTTTTGCACCTTCCCTACCTTTTCCTTTATAAATTACTACTATCATTTTCTAACACCTAACATTTTATTAATCTTCATATACAATTAAATCTATTATTCTAATTTCATCATAACTATTAGATATCCAAACTCCCAATTCTTCAAAACTTCTAAAACTTCTTATCAATTCTACATCTTTTTCACATTGGGTATATTTAACTTCCACCTTAAACATTGACATTTACTCCTTGTTTTTCAGTCATGGCAAGCATTAAATTAATATTTAATCTTTCTTTTTTTCTTTTTATAGCATTTACTGTTCTATTCAAGTCAATTGCTAATTCCTCATTAGTCTTATTTTTATTATTAAACAAGTACATTTCTTCTTGTAATGTCCATAGTCTTTTAAACTCCTTATCAGGAATTACTTTTAAAATTCTTATTTTTTCTATAATTGAAAACTCACTTTTATTTAATATTTTAGCTATTTGGTCACTTGAATATCCTTGTGAAAATAACTCTTTTAGTTTATTGTTCTCTTCATTTGTCCAAGCTATTTTATTATCCCTTTGGATTGGCCTATATGGACAATTAAGTTTATATAATCTCTTTTTTATAGCTGGTTCAGTTCTATTAAACTCTTTTGCCAAATCAGACCATGTGTATCTATAACTTTTAACTTTAGATATTAATAAATTATCTTCTTCCTTTGTCCAGATCCTGTTGTTATTTATAATTTTTAAGTTTTTCTTATCTAAAATACGCTTTTCTTTAACCCATTTAGGTTCTTTCCCTAAAGCATTTTCTTCTAACTTATTAAATCTTACTACTTCTTTATTTTTCTCTGCCCAATCCCAAAATTCATCTATTTTTATAACTTTATATGCATGATTTAATTTTTTCTTAGTTTTAATAGGGCACCCATGTTTACTATATCTTTCTAAAATATGAGTATATGAGTTATAACCTAGCGCTTTAAGCAACTGATTAAAAGTTATGTATATTCCAGAATTATTATATTCCCCTAACTCAAGCTTTATTGCTTTAGCTTTTACTGCAGCTACTGTTCTATTAATATTTTTAGCTATATTGGGTATACTTTTTATTCCCCAATTTTCTTCTAAATATTCAACTTCTTCTGCACTCCAAAATTTCGCCATATTAACACCTCAATTTAGTAGCTACATTACTGTAGCTACTGTTTATTTAATTTTTAAAATGGTCCATCGTAATCATCTACTGGAACGCCTTCAAAGCCATCTTCTTGACTTTGAGCTTCCCAATTAGAGTTTTTATTATTCCCTATGAATTCAAAGCTATCTAGTACTACATCAGTTGTATAAACTTTATTACCTGCATTATTATCATAGCTTCCTGTTCTTATACTTCCACTAATAGCAACTTGTCTACCTTTTAAAACATATTGAGCTATTGTTTCTCCAATTTTCCCAAATGCTACACAATTTATAAAATCTGCTTCATCTTTTTTAAATGCTCTTGGTACTGCTAATGTAAATCTACATACTGCAGTTCCTGTTCCTGGTGCATATCTTAATTCTGGACTCTTAGTTGTTCTCCCTATAAGTACTACTTTATTCATTTAGCTCTCCTCCATTTTCATTTATTGCCTTTCTTATAGCTTCTTTAGCACTATAACCAGCAAAATAATATTTAACTGCTTTCTCTATTACTTTCATATCTAAATCAATCATAATACTCCACTAACCTTTTTATATTTTTTTCTCTTATCCTCCAACTTTTTGTTCTTTTAGCTATCATCTGAAATTTTTTTCTTTCTCTATCTCTAGGATCCACTCTCTTTACTTCTTTAATACCTACTTTATCTTTTTGTGATATTACCTCTAATTCTATTTCAGATTTCTTTTCTCTATTCCAGCTACTATTAAAGAATTTAAATAAATTTTTCTTTATTTTTTCAAACATCATATCATCCTTTTAGCCTATAGTTATTTTCTTGTCCTTTAATTTCAAACATAAAGTCTTTTGACATTTCATAAATTCTACTTCCAATTGCTTCATCAAAGCTTAACATTTCCTCAACTAAATATTCTGTGCTGCATATGATTGGCAATTTATTAATATATCTATGGTTGATTATTTCAAACATTATGTTAATATCAGTTTCATTTACTTTCCCTTTAAACAAATCATCTATTAAAAGTATTTCTGCCATCTGATACTTTCCTACTAAATTCTTATAATACTCTTTATCTAAAATATTTTGCTTTAACTTAGTAATAACATCTCTATAAGGCATGTACACAACCTTTTTATTATCCTTTTTAATAAAATTATTAGCTAAAGCTATGCTTAAGTGAGTTTTCCCTACTCCTGGTTGTCCACAAAATAATATTGAATTATGCTTAGTCTTTTCTATTTCCTTAAATCTTAAATAATAGTTAGTTGTTACACCTTTCATTCTCTTAGTTAAATCATTCCAAGGTTCATAAGTTTTAAATGTCTTGTCCAAATCATCTGTTTTAAGACCTGAAGCTTCCCATTGCTCTCTAACTTTTATAATTTCATAACACTTGCATCTTTCTACTACTTTCCCATTACTATCAAGTATCCATGTAGTGTCCTTACACTTATCACAGTTATATAAGTTCTTCTGCTCTTTTTCTGTCTTCGTCACTAAGCTCCCCATACTCGCTTTCTGTTTTGACATTGAAGCTTTTCTCACTCTTTCCAGTACCCCATCTATTATTTGATTTCCCGTTACTATATTGTCCATTTATAGCTCCTCCCTTATTTAAATAATTTCCCTCTAATACCTTAGTGAAATTATTAGGTTTTATAAACCAATCAAATGTAATAATCCATGCTCTATCATTTTGACCCTTTAGAAAATCTGAATTATTTATACTTTCTATTGCTTCAATTACTTTTTCTATTCCAAATTCATTAATTCTAGCTTTTAACATTTTATATCTATTAGTATTAGCTTTAATTGCTACTAGCTTAGATAAATTTAATTTATTCCAAGCTTCAATTACTGGTAGTAATTTATTACTACTTAATATATCTTTAGATATATTATCTATATCTTCTTCTATATCTATATCTTCTTCTTTTTCTTCTTCTAGGGAGTTAACATTAGCTTTACTGTTAACTTTACTGTTAACTTTACTATTGTCTTTTCCTACACTTAACATTTTTTGCTTTTCTCTATACTTTTTCATATAATCTTTCATGTACTCTTTTCTTTCTTCTAGCTGGTCTAAAGTCTGATGTTTACTCCAATTAGGAATAGTTATTGTGCTATTAACTGTTTCTATCATTCCATACATCTCGAAAGTTTTTAATGCTAATCTCACTGTGTTTACATCTCTTCTAAAGATAGTTGCTAGCATTTCATCTGTGTATGGTATTCTATCATTCAATAGAAAAACCCCACTATTATTATTTTTCCCAGCTAAACAAAGAATCTTAAACCAAATTACTATAATACTATCTGCACTTGGCAAACTCTCTATTAATAACATTTTTTCATCATCAAATATATCAGTAACTATTTTTATCCATTTTACTTCTGCCATTTGATTTTTTAATCCTTTCTGTTATAATTAACTTACTTTATTTTATTTTATTTGGATGTACCGTTTCTTTGGTATGTCCTTTGTTCTTTATATATCAACTTATCTAATTCTTGACTAATAGCAATAGTTCTTTCATCACTTATTCCGTATTCATCAATTGCTTGATGCAGTTTCTCTTTTAATTCTTTCATGATTATCTCCTAATTCTCTTTATTAGCTTGTCTACTTCATCTAAAATAGATGCAATTATAAACATTAACCCAATAATTATTATTAACACTAGGGGCATTACAAATGTGCATATGCCCCATATATTTAAACATTCCATAAATTCACTCCTTTAAACTTGGATTATATTTTCTTATAAGAAAATTATTCTTGAATATTTAAAGGTTTTATATTGTATTTCTATACGTACTATATTGCCTATCATTTAAATCACTTCTTTAAAATTAATTTGATTATTAACTCTTATAATTTCATCTTTAAGCATGAAAGGTACTTTATAATCTGCAATTATCTCTCTAGCTTTAATTAACTGACACCTTTTGATAGCTTCGTACCTGGTAACTTGAAATTCTCTCTTTAATTCATGTTGAATATCTGCATAAACCTTACCTCTTAGGCTATTATTCTTATAAGCTTGACTACCTTTACCACCTAATACTTCTATCCCTTTTTTTCTAACTAAAGCCTGGAGCTCTTTACATTCAACATTAAAAAGTGGCATACCATCCTTAAGTTCTTTAACTTCTACCTCTAATTGTTGTTGCTTATGATCTAATGCAAATATAGCTTGTACCTCTTTACTTAAATGTCCATAAGGATTTTTAATAGCTTGTTCCATTTTATTAAATGCTTCTATATACTTAAGCTTCCATTCTAATGCCCTTGAACCTGTAAATCCCATAACCAGTAAACTAAAACCATCTCTAGTTAATAAATACTCTGTATATTCATTCCCTCTATGTTCAAATTTGCTTTCTATCATCATTTTTTTAACCTCCGAATTTTCGGCAGTTAAATTTCTAATAGTATCACAAATATGACTATGTCTTTTTCCAAAATCTTCGGCAATTTGTCTACTTGTTACTACTAATTCTCCATCTTTTTTTATTACTACAATATCTTTATGTATATGTTTAATATTTTCCACTTTATTTTCCTCCATTATATTTTTTTCTACAGCATTTTTCGATGTTATTATTTAAAAAAAAAGGCATTTTAGCCTTTTATCATTAGGATTAGCTTTACTATTTACTATATCTATTTATTTTTCATTGATAATAATTTATTCTTTTCTTTTGTTTGCTCTGGAGTATAGAAACATTCAGGATACCCTTTAAATACCCTATTACATGTATCATAAAGTCTTCTTACATCTTCTTCATTAGGTACTAAAGGTCTTCTTATAGTTATGCTTGTCCCATCTATAACCATTCTTACTATTTTTTCTTCATTTTCTATTTTTTCTTCAAGTATGGTTGCATTTCTTTTTTGCGGCATTCTATCACTCCCTTTTTCTTATATTATGCAGTAGCTTTGCTTTTTGCTCCTATTTGCTTTCCAAGTTCAAATCCTTTTATAAAAACTGAAAAATCATTTTTTTCAGATTCATTTAAACTTTTTATAAAATATAATATTTCATTTGTACTTTCTTTTTCTTGCATATTTATTATCACTTCCATAGTAACCCTCCCCTCTGTTTACTTTGAAATCATAGTAACACACTAAGAAATCAAAGTCAATCATTTTTCGTTTACTTTGAAATCAAAAAATGATATAATTTCTTATGGAGGTGTTTATTTTGAACGAAAGACTCGCATTACTTAGAGAAATATTAGGTTTAACTACAAGAAAATTTGGTGAAAAACTTAATATTACTGGAGGTGCCGTAACTAATATGGAAAAAGGCACTAGGAATATTACTGATAGAACTATCTCTGATATTTGTAGAGAATTCAATGTTAATGAAGAATGGTTACGCAATGGCAAAGGTGATGTTTTTATAGAACCGGATACTTTTTCTCTTGATGAATATTTAAAACAACAAGGTGCTACAGAGTTAGAAATGGAAATCATTAAAGGTTACTTCAATATTCCTAAGGAAATTCGTGGAACAGTTTTAGATTATTTCAAAAATATAATTCTTCCTGCAATACAAAAAAAGTAATTATAAAAGAGTTAAGAGTTATATTTTTTTAATATAACTCTTTTTTTGCCACAAATTTAACTATGACTTAATTGGAGGTTTTTATGAATCAAGAACTTTTTGCAATCTATCTTAGAAAGTCAAGAAAAGATTTAGAATTAAAAGAATATGATGTACTTGAAAGGCATAGAAGAATACTTTTAGATTTTGCTAATAGTAGAAATATTCCAATAAATAAAGAAGATATTTATGAAGAAGTTGTTTCTGGTGAAACTATTCAAGATAGACCAGTAGTTCAACAACTTTTAAAAAAAATTGAAGCTGGTTATTATAAAGCTGTATTAGTTATGGAAATAGAAAGACTTGCTAGAGGTAATACTATAGACCAAGGTATAATTGCTCAAACATTCCAATTAACTAACACCTTAATAATAACTCCAAATAAAACATATGACACAAATAATGAATATGACAATGAATTTTTAGAATTTGGATTATTTATGTCTAGGCGTGAGTATAAAGCTATAACTAGAAGAATACAAGCTGGAAGAATCCAGTCTGTAAAAGAAGGAAACTTCATAGGATCTGTAACTCCTTACGGATATGATAAAGAAAAGCTTAAAGGCACTAAAGGATATAAATTAATTCCTAATCAAGAAGAAGCAGAAAATGTTAAATTAATTTTTAAACTTTTTGTGGAATCTTCATACGGAACATCAAATTTAGCATATAAACTTAATGATTTAGGAATAAGGTCACGTACAAACTCTATTTGGACTCCTGCAATGGTTAGAAATATATTAAAAAATAGAGTTTATATAGGATTTGTATCTTGGGGTAAAAGAGCAAATGTAAAAAAATTAAATAATAATGAAATTAATAAATCTAGACCTATTAATACTGATTATATTGAAGCAAGAGGAAAACATGAACCTATTATTGATGATATAACATTTTATAAGGTCCAGGAATTATTAAAGAGCAGTTCTATAAAAAAAGTTCCTTGTGAAAAATCATTAAAAAATCCTCTTTCAGGATTAATCAAATGTGGTAAATGTAATTTAAATATGATAAGAAGACCTTATCCTCAAAATAAACATGAAGATCTACTTATTTGTAGAAATAAATATTGTGATAATATATCAACTTCTTTGCATCTTGTTGAAAAAAAATTATTAAACTCTTTAGAGCAACAATTAAATGAATTTTATTTTTATATTAGTAATTATGAACAAGAATATATTAAAAGCACTAAAAATTATAACTTACAAATTAAAAAAATAGATAAAGAAATAATAAAATTAAAAACCCAGCTTTCTAAAGCTTGTGAATTTTTAGAACTAGGAGCTTATTCTTTAGAATTATTTAAAGAAAGATCTAACTCTATAAATTTAAAAGTGGAAAATTTAGAAAAAGAAAAATTGAACTTAGAAGAATTAAGTAAAAATAATATAATAGAGAGAATTACACAATATATTCCTTTACTTGAGAAATGTTTGAAGAATTATTGGAGCTTAGATACGGAAGGTAAAAACTCTATATTGAAAGAACTAATTTCTGAAATATATTATACTAAAAATGTCAAAGGTAGTAGATGGAATCACGATAATATAGATAAATTTTCTTTAGATATTAAATTACGTATATAACTTACAACATAAATGTTCTGAAGAAATGGCTCATGTAGAAATACTAGGAACCATGGTATATCAACTAATGGATAACGCGTCAATAGCTGATATTAAAGCTGCTGGTTTAGATGGTCACTATGCCGATCATGGAAAGGCTCTTTTCTATACAGATGCAACAGGCAATCCTTGGACTGCAACTTATATTCAAGCAAAAGGTGATGTAATTGCTGATTTACATGAAAATATGGCAGCTGAACAAAAAGCTAGAGCAACTTATGAATGGTTACTAAATTTAACAGATGACTATGAAATAAGAAAAATATTAGGATTTTTAAGAGAAAGGGAAGTTGTTCATTATCAACGCTTTGGTGAAGCGCTAATGAATGTTCAAGATAATGTAAAGCCTGGTAATTTAAATTGTAGATAACCTATAATATGATAAAAAGGATGTAGTAAATTTATTTTTCATAAATTTTACTACATCCTTTTTATATTCATAGGATTTCAATCAACTATTATTTAAATTTTATGTTTTTTTCAATTTTGTTCAATATTAATGAAATCCACCTAATCACAAAGAATTCTGCTATTGCACATAATATAACAAGTATAGTTGCTCGTGTTGATATTTCCCTTATAGCAAAAAATCCTGGAATTATATTAATTGTTAAAATAATTCCTAAAATACATAAAGAAATAACACCTATTCTGTATTTATTTATAGGCTTAATAATTTTATATAAAATTAAAAATCCTCCAGTAAAAAATAAATAACTGCAAGCTGTAGCAATTTCTTCTCTATTAACATTAAATAAAACTGACAATTTAACTAGAAATACAATTGCTATAAATGAAGTAATTGCTGCTGGAAGTGAATTCATAAACACTCTCTTTATAAAATTTCCATTTTGTTGCTTCTTTTGATTTTCTTCAAAAGTTAATAAAAATCCTGGAATACCTATTGTAAAGGCACTTCCTAAAGATACTTGATTTGGCTGTAATGGATATTGCATTGCAAAAATTATTGAGTATACAGAAAGTAATAATGAAAATATATTTTTATAAGTAAATAATGAAGCTGATCTTGTTATATTGTTAATATTTTTTCTTCCTTCATAAACAATATTGCGCATAGTACCAAAATCAGAATCAAGTAATACAACTTGTGAGGCTTTTCTAGCTGCATCTGACCCAGAACCAACTGAAATTGAACAATCTGCTTCTTTCATTGCTAAAATATCATTTACACCATCACCTGTCATTGCCACTTTTAATCCTAATTCTTTTAAAGCTTTAATTATTTGTCTTTTTTGTTCAGGACTAACTCTACCAAAAATTTTATATTTTTCTACTGCCCTTTGTATATCTTCATAGCTTTTCAACTCTCTACAATCAATATATTTTTCATATTCTTTTATTCCTACTTGCTTTGCAATTGATGATACCGTAACTGGATTATCTCCTGAAATAACTCTGATTTCAACTTTTTTATCATTAAAATACTCAAAAATTTCTTTTGTATTTTTTCTTATTTCATTTTTCAAGCTTATAAATAAAATAGGAGTAATTTCATTTTTTTCTTCTTTAACTAAAACAATTACTCTTTCACCATTTTTAGCTCTTTTATTTATTGATTGTTCATATTTTTCATTTAATAAAATTTCAGGAGCTCCTAATTTGTATATTATATTTTCATCTATTTTAATAAAAGAAAATTTATTTTTTGAATTAAAGTTTTCTTTTTGTATATAAGATAATTTTTCTGTAGAAATTTTATTTAAGTGATTTTTTATTGCATCTATGGTTATATTTTTATCTTCTATTGTATTAACATATTTAGCCAGAATTTCTATATTTGCATCTTTTGTATTATTTACAAAACTTTTTTCTTTATCATTAAATATATCTATGACTTTCATCTTGTTGTTTGTAATTGTTCCAGTTTTATCAACACATAAAACATCTACTCTTGCTAAACTTTCAATACTTTTCATATCATGAAGAAGAACCTTCTTTTTAGCAAGCTTCATTGAACTTAAAGCTAAAACAACTGTTGTTAATAAATATAATCCTTCTGGTATCATACCTATTAAAGCTGAAACCACTGAATGAACGCTATCTTTATAGCTACTACCATTTACAACATATGATTGCCAAAATAATAAAACACCAATTGGAATTATTACTACACCTGCAGTCTTAACAATATTATTAATTGCTAAAATCATTTCAGATTTTGTTTCCTTTATTTTTTTAGAATCCTTCATTATCTTAGCAGAATAAGATTCATCTCCTACATTAGTAAGCTTTACTATAGCTTTTCCAGATACAACAAAGCTTCCAGACATAAGATTAGAATTTATATTTTTTTCAATTTCATCTTGTTCTCCAGTTAATAAAGATTCATTTACATACATACTTCCAGAAACCACTATTGCATCAGCTGGAATTTGATTTCCTGATTCTAAAATTACATAATCTCCTTCAACAAGGTTATCAGAGTCTACTTTTTCTTCTTTTTCATTTCTAATTACTATATATTCATTTTTATCTAATAACGATAATTTATCTAATGTAATTTTTGCTTTGATTTGTTGGAAAATTCCAATACAAATATTAATTATAATAACAATCAAAAATGATAAATTTCTATATGACTTTGCTACAATAAGTAAAACTGCTAAAATTAAAAAAATAAAGTTAAAATATGTAAATATATTCTTACATATTATTTTAGAAAAGCTTTCATTTGTTTTTATTTTAATCTTGTTTATTTTTCCCTGTTTTATTTTTTCTTCTACTTCTTTTTGTGTTAAACCTTTTATTTTTTTCATACTTTTATTATTTATACTATACCTTTCTCTAATAGAAATTATTATTAATTTATTTTATTATATTTAATTTATTACTACTTAAAGTATTTCTTTTCATTAAGATTCCAACTTCAATATAACACATCTCTCCTAAATTGTCCCTCGTTAATTTTTTAATAATTTTTAATATAGATTCATTTTTAGAACCTATAATATCATAAAAAGGATGGAGTAAGATTTTTTAATAAATCTACTACATCCTTTTAAATATTTATACATATATAATTTTTAATACAACCCATTATTAAAATAATGATTTATCCTAATATAGAATTTATAGCATGTACAACTCCACTTTCATCATTACTTTTTGTTATAAATCTAGCTACCTTTTTTAAATCTTCATGGGCATTTTCCATAGCATAACTATGATATGCACTTTTCATCATTTCTAAGTCATTTAAATAATCACCAAAAACCATAGTTTCTTCTTTCTTAATATTTAATAATTCTTGAACTTCTTCTATTGCAACACCCTTATTTATTCCCTTTGCTGTTATATCAAGCCAAATTTCACCTGATACAGCAATTTGCGCCTTTTCTCTATAATCATCATAATATTTATTACTGTTATTTTCTGAGCCTAAAAAATCACAAATTGTAACTTTTAATATATCATCTTCTATTTTAGTTAAATCTGAAACTATTTCATATCTTGCATAATACTTTTTAGTTTGTTCAATTAACCTTTTATCACAACTTTCTATATATGCAGAATTTTTTCCACAAAGAATTACATATGAGTTTTCTATTTGTCTTCCTACCTTAATAAGTTCTCTTGCAAGATTTATATCTAAAGAATTTACTACAAGTTCCTTTCCTTCATAAACAACAAATGTGCCATTTTCAGCAATAAACATCATTTTATCTTCAATTCCTTTAAATCTTTCTAAAAGATTATAATATTGTCTTCCACTTGCTGCCGCAAATATTATTCCCTTTTCTTGAATTTTTTCAAATACATCATAAAATCCATGTTGAATTTCGTTATTTGAATTTAATAAAGTTCCATCCATATCTGTTGCTATTAATTTAATCATATTAATCTCCTATTCTTAAAATATTACTATAACATCTTCCTTTTCTAAAGCTGCTTTTATCTCGTCATTTGGCTCCCTATCCGTAATTAAATAATCTACATCACTTAATAATCCAAACTTATATGCCCCATCTTTAAAAAACTTTTCTTCATCTGTTAAAATATAATTTTTCTTGCTATTTCTTAAAATAGTTGCTTTTAAAATTGATTCATCATAATTAAAATTGCTTAAAAAATTTTCTTCTATATTTACTCCACCTGCTCCTATAAAAGCCTTGTCTATATTAAAATTATTTATTTGCTCTATTGCACAAGCTCCTATAGTTCCCCCTAACTTTTTATTATATATTCCCCCAATAAATATAGTTTCAATATTAGGAGAATTATCAAACTCCATTATAACTCTATTCATATTTGTTATAACTGTTATATTCTTATTTGTATTTTTTAATATCCCTGCAATAGATAAAGCGGTACTTGAAATATCTAAAAAAATAACGTCATCCTCTTCAATAATTTCTGTAACTTTATGAGCTATGTGATTTTTTCCCTCCATATTTACAAAAACACGTGATACGGTATTTTCATCAAATGCCTTTGATCTTTCAATTATTGCTCCACCATAAGTTCTTTTTAATTTCCCTTCATTTTCAAGTGTTTTTAAATCTTTTCGAATCATACTTTCTGAAACATCAAATCGTTCACTTAAATCTTTTACTAATACTTTTTGTTTTTTTTCAATTATTTCTAATATTTTTTCTAATCTTTCTTCCTTAAACATATAAATAACCTTCTCTATCACTCTCATTTAGTTTTATTTTTTATCATTTATTATCATTTTATCTCTTTTCAGTTAAAATTTCAATAATTACTAAATAGTTTTATTTTATTAAACAAAATTATTTCACTTCAAAATAAAAGTTATTTTTTCAAATTATCACACAAAATATATTTAAAAATATCTCTATATAAATTTAATTAAAAAAGATAAAAAAAAGAAATAACTAAAAAATATTATTAAAAAGTTATTTCTTTTTTTATTATATTTAATTATTATGCTTCTATAACTTTATTTTCTTCTTTTTCATCAATTTTAGAATTATAAAATATTCCTAATATAACAATTATAGCTCCTAAAAGCTTTTTCCATGAAAAGTCTCCCATTACAATTGCATCAATTACAATTGCACATAACATTTGCCCTGAAAACATTAATAATGTACTATATACTACTGGTATTTTAGGAATTACAACGTTAGAAGCATAAACTACCATAACTCCCATAATACCACCAAGGAAAATATAAAGCGGCATTCTACTCATATCAATTATAGATGGTACTGAAACACTTCCCATACCTATTAAAATAAATATACCACCTATAAGTCCACCAATATAGTGAATTATTGTACTTTGAATTAATCCAATTTTCTTTCCAAGACTTGAACTAACTACCATAGATAATGTTGTTAATACTCCACCTAATACTGCTAATAAAATCACTAACATATTTTTACCTCCCCTATGCTATTGTCATAATAACTATTCCTATAAATACTATAAGAAATCCTATAAGCTTTTTAGGATTAAATTCATATTTAGTTAAACCAAATAACCCAAAATGGTCTACTAGTGATGAAAAAACTAATTGCCCAAATACTGCAAGTGCTGTTGTTAATGCAACTCCTAGGCTTCCTATAGTTATTACATTAACTAATGTAAGCATAACACCAAAAATTCCACCTAAAAATAAATAAAAAGGTATTGCTTCCTTTATAACTACTTTTTCCTTCTTTATTGCTGCAACTATAAGTATAGAAATAAGTCCAACTGCATGAATAATCACCACAGAATATGTACTTCCAACATAACTTTCTAATCCACTATTTAAAGATACCATAACAGAAATAAGTGCACCAATTGCCAATGCTAAAATATTATACATTTAAATTCCTCCAGTTAAAATTATAGAAACAATACTATCATATAGTTATAATATAAAAATAGGACATTTGTCCTATTTAGCAATTAATAGTATAATCTTTTTTATATAAATTTATATTATTATCTATATAGGAGTACAAATGAAAAAAATTTTTGATGACAATCTTTTAAATTATTATTGTAATAAATATTTATTAACTTCTTATTTAAATTCTAATTTAATTAACTTCCTAGAAATACATTACTTTAATAAAATATAACTCTTTCTTATTTAAAACTTTACTTTTATAAAATAATAATTGATAAAAATAAAAAAGGACTATACTAAGTTATTTTAAAATTACATAAAAACAAATTTCTATTGTCCTTACGCTATACCAAAAAACTAGTATACCCCTTTTATTTCAAAATATTACAATCACACTTTTATTCTAATTCATTACCATTAGAATCCTTTATCTTATTAATAAAAATCAAAATAAATTCAATAAATGACCATACTTCAGTAATAATCCACGTTATTCCCCCTGTAAAAAAACCTAATACCCATAATATAAATTGAACAATTCCAATTTTAATATAACCTAAATAAAATCTATGAATTCCCATTGTGCCTAAAAATAACGCTAAAAATATAGCAAGTAATTTACTTTTTGACTTTTCATTAACTATATATTTATTTTCATTTAAATTTGCTCCACAAAAATCACAAAACTCTTGATTCTTATCTTTAATTCTAGAGCCACACTTATAACAATAGTTTTCTCCTAACCCCCTTTTAGTTCCACAATTAGTACATTTATTACTTGTATTACTTATAAGTTGTCCACAATCTCTACAATACAAAAACTCACTCCTATAAATTTCTATATTAAAATATATAATAATTTATAGGATAATTATTCTATATAAAACATTAATTAATAAATATTAATTTTAATATTCTCCATAATATTCTTCTAATGTAATCCCCTTTTCATATAATTCAGTAGCTAAATCAACACCTAAATATCTAATATGCCAAGGCTCATATTTATATCCCGTTACCTCTTCTTTACCTTGTAAATACCTGACTATAAATCCGTATTTGTGGGCATTTTCTCTAATCCATGCACCTTCTTTAGTGTTTCCAAAATTTACAGATAAAGTTCCATTATATTTAGCTAATGTAATATCCATTGCTAATCCAAGCTGATGTTCACTAGCACCTGGTGGAGCTGAATATCCGCTATATGGATTATATATACTCTTTTGATAACTATAAGATCTATATCCAGATATAGCATATAAATAGTAATTTTCTTTTTCTGCTGCTTTAAATAACTCTTCTAATGCTCCTGCCGCTTCCTTTCTCATATATAATCTATTATTGCTATTAGCACTTCTCACATTTGGTAAAACTAAATCACTTGGCTGATAAGTAGATGGTAATTGCCTGCTTTTATTTACACAAACAGTTAAACTATCAGCTTCAAATATTCCTTCTGCTATTACTCTATCAACAGGCTCACTTAATACTTCTTCATCATTTAAAACTTTATTTACTTCATTTCCATCTTCATATGTTACTGTATAAAATCTTTTATTTTGTCCTTGAACGCCTTCTGAAACAACTCTACTTTCCCCTACAGGTGTTTTATAGTCCTTTACAATTACTTCATTGAATTCTATTGGCTCAATTACTTCCTCTGATTTTGTTAATACTCTATTTATTACTATTTTTTGATTATTTTTAATCTTATCTTCAATTTTACAATTTAACTTATCATTATCATTTAAGTTTATGTTAGCTTCCTTTATTGCTTGTCCAACTCTTTTTTCAGTAGTTTTTCTTTCAATAACCATACCATCAACTTCTATTATTATGTTTTTAGACTTATTTCCCATAAATCCATAAAATATACTTCCTATAAATACTGCAATCACAATATTTCTTATTAATTTCTTTTTCATTGTTTTCTCCAATTAATTATAAATATCTTTAATTATCATTATGAAAACTATTATAATACATTTTATTTATTAATGCCCACATTAATAATAAAAAAATGGTTTCATCAAGGTATATTAACCTATTTGTAAAAAATAAATTAATATACTTTAATAAAAACCATACCCTTCAGTTATTAAAAATATTATAAAATATTAATAATTTAAATAAAAATTACTATTTAAGCTTTTCTCCACAATATGGACAATATTCAAAATCATTTTCTAATTCCCTATTACATTTTGGACATTTTCTAATATAATAATTTTCATAACTATTATTTACTTCTTTTAAATCCCAATATGAAATTTCTGATTTTTCTCCTCTTTCAATTGCTTTTCCTTTTTCCTTATCTATATTAAATATAGAATTACACCCATTACAAATTACATAATATTTTTCATTCCACTTAAATAATGGTAAAAAAAAGAAATGAAAAAATGAATAAGTCTTTATTAATTTTGCTTCACTAGATTCATTACAATTTTTACAGCAAAAATTATTTAAAATTTTAATTTCTTTTTCTTTATTATCTATTCCAAATACACCTATAAAAAACATTTTCACACCTTCCTTATTTATATATTAACAATATCATCCCCCAAGTGTAAATATTTGTGTTAAAATTTATTTTGTTTTATAATTAGTTAATAATACTTTTACGAAAGGAGCCATTTTATGCCTAGTTTAATTTTAGAAGGTGGAACACTTAGACCAATTTTTAGTGCTGGAGTAATGGATGCTTTACTTGACAATAACATTACTTTTCCATATTGTATAGGAGTTTCTGCTGGTATCACTAATGGGGTTTCTTACATTTCAAAACAAAAAGGACGTAATCTTGAAGTTGTAACTAAATATAGAAATGATAACCGTTATTTAAGCTATAGAAATTTTTTAAGATGTAAAAGTATATTTGGACTTGATTTTGTTTTTGATGAAATTCCAAATAATCTTATACCATTTGATATGGATACGTACAGAAAATATCCTGGAAAAGTATTAGTAGGTGTTACAAATGCACATACTGGTAAAACTGAATACTTAAATGGTAAAGATTTAGATGATAAAGCTACTATGTTAAGAGCTACTTGTGCTATTCCGCTACTTTTCCCAGTTATAAAAATCAATGGAAAGGAATATTATGATGGTGGACTTTGTGATCCAATTCCAATAAAGAAAGCAATTGCTGATGGTAATACTAAACATTTAATAGTTCTTACTCAGCCAAAAGGATATAAAAAAGAATTAAGTAAAAAAAATATATTAGTTGCTAAATTATTAAATAAAAAATATCCTAATTTAAAAACTCCCCTTTTAAATAGACATAATCACTATAATGAAACTGTTAAATTTTGTGAACAATTAGAAAATGAAGGAAAAGTATTAATATTAAGACCAGAATATAATTTAGATAGCTTTGAAAAGGATATTAATAAACTTAAATCGTCTTATGACCATGGATACAATTTAACAATAAATCATCTTTCTGAAATCAAAAAACTATTTGATTAACATTAATAAATTTATATAAAAAATAGTGCAATACAAAACTGTATACACTATTTTTTATAATTCATAATATTTTTTTAATTTTTTCTATTTCAAAATCTTTAATAATTTTTTGCTTATCTTCAGTATATAAAATTACACTTACTTTTCCATCTTTATATCTTAAAAATCTTGCCTTATTTTTATCACCAATTATATTGACAGCTTTTCCTCTTTTTAACTCCCTTACATTCTTTGAGTTACAATATTTACATTTATCATCTATAGTAAATACCCTTTGACAATCCAAACAATAATTTAATTTATACATTAACCCTTTCCTTTTAAAATATTTTTACAATAAACAATATGAAAATTTTAAATTACTTATTACAAATTACATAAATTTTTAAATATAAATTTTATGAGTATACTCTTCTTTAATATTTGAAATATTATTAGCATGATCTCCTATTCTTTCAAGATTTGATAAAAGGTCAAAAAACATTACTCCTGCATTAGCATAACATTGTTTAGCATTTAATCTTGCTATATTATTATTTCTAAATTTCTTCTCAAGAGTATCAATTTTATCTTCTATTTCTTCATTAATATCATTATTATTTTTATTATTTTCAAATGATTTTATTGCAATATCTAATGATTTTAATGTTATTTGAAAAATTTCATTCATTTCACTTAATGCCTCATCTGACATTTCTATTTTATTATTAATTTTACTCATTGCAAGCTCTACAATATTTTCTGCATGGTCTCCTATTCTTTCTACATCATTTATAGTATGATAAAGTATACTTACTAATTGAGCATTTTCTTCTGGTAGATTATGTTGTGATAATTCAATTAAATATTCTGTTATTTCTCTTTCCAACCTATTTATAACTTTTTCATTTTCATATACCTTATTAATACGATTTTCATCACCTAAAAAAAATGCTTCCATTGCTAATTTAAAGTTATTTTTTGATATGTTTGCCATTCTAATAGTTTCCTTAACAGCTTGTGTACTTGCAACCATTGGTGTTTCTAAAAGCTTCTTATCTAAATATATTGCTCCATAAGGTTCTTTTTCATAGTTTTCAGGTAATATTTTATTTATAAATTTAATAAAGTAATTTGATATTGGTAATACTGCCAATGTTATTAATATGTTAAAAATAGTATGCGAATTTGCAACTTGTCTTCCTAAATTATCTGGATTTAAAAAGGCAACAAATTTTATAATATATGAAGCTAATGGCAAAAATATAATAGTTCCAAATATATTAAATGAAAGATGTAATAATGCTGCTTTCTTTGCTGTTCTATTTGCTCCTAATGAAGCTATTATCGCTGTAACACATGTACCTATATTACATCCTAATACTATTGGAAATGCAATTTTCATGTCAATTGTTCCAGCTGATGCTAATGCAACTAATATAGCTGTAGTTGCTGATGAACTTTGTACTATTGCTGTTATTATAACCCCAACTAAAACGCTTAATACAGAATATCTTCCTAAAACTATTACTGCCTTTTTAAACACTTCTAACTCTGCTACTGGCTTCATTGATGAAGACATTAATCCCATCCCCATAAATAATATTCCAAATCCAATTAAAATCACAGAAATATCCTTAATCTTTTTTTTCTTAGCCGTTAATGCACATATTTCTCCAACTCCAATAAATATAGGTGCAACTACTTCTAATCTAAAACTTACCATTTGTGCCGTTATTGTCGTTCCAATATTAGAACCCAATATAACACCAATAGCTTGACTTAAATTCATTAATCCAGCATTAACAAAACTAACTACCATTACTGTGGTTGCACTAGAACTTTGTATTATGGCTGTAACTGCAGTTCCAACTAATACCCCCATAACTTTATTACTAGTAATTTTCTCCAAAATACCTTTTAATTTCTCTCCCGAAACATTTTCAAGTCCATCACTCATTTGTTTCATTCCATACAAAAATAAGCCTAAGCCCCCAAAAATACCTGTAAAAATTTCAAAGCTATTCATATACCTTATAATACCTCTCACCTTTAATTAAAATAATGTAAATATTTTATGATTTCATAACCTCTCTTTAACTATATTCTATTTTTTCTTAAATAAGTCCTTAAAAATTTTATAACTTAACATAAATTTCTATACAAAAAAGCTGGAACTCATTATAATATAGTTCCAGCTTTAAAAAATATCATTTTAAATAATTATATTAATATTCTTTTATTAATTTATTCTTAATTCAGTTTCAGCATCAAAGAAATGTAATGCACCTAAATCAAATCCAAAGTTATGCTTTTCACCAACTTCATATTGATGATATCCAGGTACAGTTATTACAAGATCTTTACCACTCTTAAGTTTAACATAAAGAGTCTTTTCTTTACCTAAAACTTCTATAACATCTATTGTAGCTTCAAATGTATCATTTTTAGCATCTCCAACAAACCTTTCAGAACGAATTCCTAAATATACATCCTTTCCATTATATGAAGCTAATGACTTTAAATCTTCATCTGATGGTGTAATAGAAATTAATCCATCTTCAGAAACAAATTTCTTTCCATCTATTTTACCCTTAATCATATTGATTGTTGGAGATCCAATAAATCTAGCAACAAACATATTTTGTGGCTTATCGTAAAACTCATATGGTTTACCAACTTGTTGAATTTTCCCATCATTCATTAAGACAATTTTTGTTGCCATTGTCATAGCTTCTACTTGGTCATGTGTTACATAAATAGAAGTTGTTCCAAGTGCTTTATGAATTCTAACTAATTCAACTCTCATATGCTCTCTTAACTTTGCATCTAAGTTAGAAAGAGGTTCATCCATTAAGAAAACACTTGGCTTTCTAACGATTGCTCTTCCTAAAGCAACTCTTTGTCTTTGTCCCCCAGAAATATCTGATGGTTTAGAATATAAATATTTTTCAATTTGAAGTAATTTTGCTGCTTCATTAACACGTTCATTAATAATATTTTTTCTTTCTTTTCTCATTGATAATGAAAATGCCATATTATCATAAACGGTCATATGTGGATATAAAGCATAACTTTGGAAAACCATTGCTATATCTCTATCCTTTGAAGCTAGCTTGTTTACTCTCTTTTCTCCAAATATTAAATCCCCTTCAGTAATTGAATTAAGTCCAGCAATCATACGTAATAAAGTAGTTTTACCACATCCAGATGGCCCTAAAATTACACAAAAGTCCTTATCTTCAATTTCTAAATTTATATGTCTTAAAGTAAAGTCTTCTCTACTTTCATATTTCTTTCCTATATTATTTAATGTTACTTTCATATCTACTATCTCCTATCCTATCCTTTTGTAGCCCCATTTGAAAGACCTGATACTAATTGTTTTTGTAATACAATGAATAAAATTACTATAGGTATTGCTGTTAAAAGTGCACCTGCTGTAAATGCTGGCTGATTTATTGTACGTTCATCTGTTATAAGAGTTTGTAAACCAGCAGCTAATGTATAGTCAGCTGATGAATTTAACAATACTTTTGGTAATAAGTAATCACCAAATGGTCCTATAAATGACCATAACCCTATTATTGCAAGCATTGGTCTTGCAATTGGCATTATAATAAGTCTATATATTTTCATGCTAGAGCAACCATCTATTTTAGCTGCATCATCTAGCTCTGTAGATATTGAATCTAAATACCCCTTTAAAATTATTGTATTACCTGCTATACCGCCACCTGCATATATAAGAATAAGCATCATTTGTCTTGTAAAGCCTGGCATAATATCTGATGCAATAGAATACATTGTAAAATATGCTGTAATACCAACAAATGTTGGGATTGTTTGGATAAGCATAACTGTCATAAGAGATGCTTTTTTCCCTTTAAATCTATATCTTGAATATGCATATCCAGTAAATGAAACTATTATTATAACTAAAATTGCTGTTGTAATACTTACAAATAAAGTATTTCCCATCCATTTTAAATAATCAGTTTCCTTAAATAATATTTCAAAATGTTTGAATGAAAATTTAAATTTCCCACCAATTATAAGTCTGCTTGATTGTGCTCCATTAAATGATGATATCACTATTTGTGATATTGGAACTATTACTATTACTGCCCATAGTATTAAAAATATATATGATATAGCAAGTGCTATTTTTCCTCCTACAGTAAGAGGTTGCTTATCAGAAAGATATAAATCATTTTTCTTATTTTTAAATATACTCATCATTCTTACCCCCTCTTAAATGCATCTGTATTTCTATACCCTATATATGCAATAATCATAAGTTCTATAGATATAATAACTGTTATAGTTGCTCCAATAGCTTGATATTGATTATTCATAGTTAACTTAAATATATAAGATATTAATAGGTCTGATGAACCTGCAAGGTTACCATATTTAGTTGGATCAAATGGTCCCCCATTATTAAATAATGCTATAATACTATAGTTATTAAAGTTAAATGTATATTGCCCAACTAAAAGTGGTGCTGTTTGGAATAAAACAAGAGGTACTGTTATTTTAGTTAATTTATTAAAGTTTGTAGCTCCATCAATATCAGCAGCTTCATATAATTCAGTATTAATAGATTGAAGCACTCCTGTTGATAGTAAGAATATATATGCACTACCTAACCATGCTTGTATACATATTAACGTAATTCTTATAACAAATGGATCATTTTTTATTGAGAATTTTGCTCCAAAAATACCTTTTAGTGCATTTACTACTGTTCCACCATCAGCTGCTAAAATACTAAAGAATAGTATTGAAATAAATGCAGGTACTGCCCAAGGTAAAAGATATATTGATCTAAATAAAACTTTTCCTTTAACTCTGTCATTGTTAAGAACTATCGCTAAAATAAATCCTAATGCAATTGCTAAAGTTGTAGCTCCTATAGTCCAAATTATTGTCCATCCTAATATTCTCCAGAATATTGAACCAACCATTCCTTGTCCTAAGAAAATCATCTTATAGTTCTTTAATCCTTCCCATCCAAACTTAGCTTGAGTGTCTGGTCCCATTCCTGTAAATGCTAAAAGAATCGTTGTAACAACAGGGATACAAACTATAAAAATAGTAATTATAGCTGCTGGCGATAAAACTAAATAAGGGAATCCATCTTCAAATAAAATTTGCTTAGTTTCTGTCCAACTTCTGTATCTAGTCCCCTTAATTGTATCTTTTTCAACTTTATTTGCATCCTTGAAACATAAATAGATTAAAAATATTCCTATTAATACTAAGAATATTGCAAGTATACCTTCAATCATAAAGATAATTGATCTGTCAAGTCTTCCTTTACCAGCTGCTAATGATACAAGCCCTGCAATACCTTCCCCTTTATAGTTTCCATATCCTAAGGCATATGGAATAGCCACGGCATATATATATATTGTTGCAAAGAACATTATAATCGCTTTTACATATTGTTTATTCACTACTTGAGCAAGCCCAGGAATTAAAAAAGTAATCC
>OBKV01000441.1_pt1 | contig 34736 bp, 31 predicted proteins | sample 1517301 | NCBI WGS metagenome assembly OBKV01 (sample SAMN04571685, study PRJEB22368) | human gut metagenome | biome: human gut; material: stool | host: Homo sapiens | place: Luxembourg | collected 2012-06-29 | reverse complement strand
TACCTTCAAGTATATGTTTATGTCACATTATGCCACGGAAGTTTGCAAGTGTCCCCAATTTCTGCAATTATTTCAATGAAGATCTGACCGGATATACCCGTTTCTGTATAGTCATCTCTTCATCGGAAGAAAGTGAAGTCACACGTCCTGAAACACTTTCCATCTGCAGGGCCATGTGCCAGCGCATCGGATTGGTTCCTGATGGAAAGGAAAACCCGGCCTGTTACTTTACTGGTCAAAAGCCGGAATGCCATGTCCATTTCGTAACGGACCCCGGACTCGGCGAAGACTTGCGGATTCGGTTAGTCTGCAGCAGATAAAGACAAAACGAATCCCGACTGCTGGATTTTTTCAGCAAGTCTTCATACATTTGCATTGACAAAAAAACAAAACTTTATGGCAGTGAATTTCTTAAAGCGGTACATCTGGCTGATTGACCTCATCAACCGCAGGGGTTACATCTCTTTCAGGGAAATCAGCGAGGCATGGAGCAGGAGTCCGCTCAACGACAGCGGGTCCGCATTGAGCGAAAGGACTTTCTTCAATCACAAGACCGCCATCGAGGAGATGCTCGGCATTGAAATAAAGAACGACAGGACCATGGGATACTATATCCGAGGTGAAGAGGTCGGGGACAATGCTACCCTGAACTGGATGCTGCACTCACTTTGCATGAACAACCTTTTCCAGGAGAATTCTGACATGAAAGACCGCATACTTGTGGAGAACGTGCCTTCCAGCGAGAAGTTCCTCTCCGACATCATCAGCGCGATGCGTTCCGGGAGAGTGATCCAGATTTCATACAAAAGTTTCTACCGTCCGGAGGCCACCTTTTTTTCCATCGAGCCGTATTGCGTAAAACTCTTCAAGCAAAGGTGGTACGTTCTGGGAAAATCGGAGCTCGGACTGAGGATATACGCATTGGACCGTATCGAGGACATGGAGGAACTCGACGAGCCGTTTACCTTACCGAAAAAGTTCGACCCTGAAGAGTATTTCAAGAACTTCTTCGGAGTAATCGTGGGGAACGATCAGCCGACGCAGGATGTGCTCATACGTGTCGTTAACGACCAGACGAAATATTTCGACACCCTGCCTCTCCACAGTTCCCAGCAAAAGATCGAGGAGAAATCGAACGACACCCACACCGTCTACAGATACCGACTGGTCCCGACCTTCGACTTCAAGCAGGAACTGCTGAGACTCGGGCCCTCTGTCGAAGTGCTGGAGCCGGAAGAGCTGCGCGACGAAATGGTTGATGACATCAGGAGGATGGCAGGGAATTATAAGATTTAGCCTCTATGGTAATAATTTCAAAAACAATGCGTAATAGGTATGCTATTGAAGTACTTCAACCAACATACTTATTACGTTTTTATTCTCCACAAATGGTTTGAATACTTCCTCCCATAAATTGTCCGCCAACCCTTTCGCATCTTGTATAGCCCTGAACAGGCATTCTTCCTCAAGCTTACAAGAATCATTGTTGACATTTTGGAAAAACACCTTTGCTGGTATTGTCTTCATAAACGGATACCACGCATTTTCCCTACTCTCATGAAAGCCATTGTCCGTCAGAAAGCCTTTCAAATCGGCATTGGCATTAACATTCCCAATAAAATCTTCAGGAGCAATTTTAGAAGGATCAATCCATATCCCCGCTCCTCGTTTATACCATGACCAGTGTCTCCACTCTATACAAATACTCAGTGCATGATGTCCCTGTAAAACAATTGATATATAATCATCCTTAGCATCATACTCCCAACCGGCTCCGGACAAATTGGATTCAGCAATTATCCGCATCTCCGTTAATAGACGTCTCTTCAGTTCGCGGACCATCATGTCCTTCATGTTGGAGAGTTCCACAAACGAGTTCCAGTCTTCTGCAGTTTTAAAAAGACTCAAAACCTTCTCTATCTCATTCATTTCCTTATAACTGTTTACAATATTCAATATATTGGGCAATCAGATTTCGAAGCGGAGTATTCTCTGCCGACAGTCCTTTCATACATCCTCCTAACCACTTAGGGATATCCGTGTGAAAAGTCATCACTTTTGGTTTCATCGGTAGTTCTTCCGGCAAGTCTTCAGGATAGTCAACCGGACGTGAAGTTGAATTGGAATTAATCTGTTTGGTTACATCCGGCACCAAATAAACTATTTTGTACTCAGGGTGCTCCTTATAATAAGATCCTTTGCAATCCTCATTGTCCTTGTGAATATTCTCATACCAATACCGGTACAATTGGTTAGGTTGATCTCCTGCCCAATTGGATTTGTTCTCAATTATGACAGCGCCTAACGGATTCAGTCTTCTTAACAAAACATCCACACGCCCTTCTTCAGCCGTTATTATCCATTCCTCATTGCCTTTGTCCTTCTCAAAACCAATATACTCCAAAAACGCAGACAAGAACAATTTGCCTTGTCCATGCATCGGATTATCCGAAAGGAAAAAATGCAGGATTCGGCTATGGATGGGTTCACTTATGCCGGAAAACTCATTCCAAAGGGAAAACACATTGACGTACTTGCCCATCTTCGTATTGAACATCCTCTCCGCCTTGATGTCTTTCATAATTGAACTGCACAACTCAATCGTCTTCCGATATTTTTCCAAATTCTCTTCCATAATCTACAGATTTATCAAATGCGGCTCAAGCAGCATGCCGTAATGCTCATCCATCATGGCAGCATTGGAAAAGACGGTTCCGCCGCTTTCCTCCAGGCCATTGGCCTTATGGATGTGGCCGAAAAGATGTATCCGGGGACGGACTGCCTTCACACGCGAGAGAAGTTCATTGGAGCCGTAATGGATGCTTCCGTCCCGGTCGAGGATTCCGTATGGCGGGGCATGGGTAATCAGCACATCCACGCCGTCAGGAATCATTTCATAGAACTCCTTCTGGAGTCCGGAACTACAGTCCTCCATAAACATGGGAACCCCATAGAATGTCACGCCGTCAATCTCCACCGAACTGTTGCACAGATAATGGCAATTGGAGTCAAGTCCGTCAATGACAGCACCATACAGGCATGCGTCGTGGTTCCCCGCCACGAAAATCTTATGGGCATAGGGAAGTGCGCTGAACCACCTCATAAAGTCCAGTGCCTCCGAGGATGATCCGTTCATGGCAATGTCTCCCGAGTGGACAATCACGTCCGCCTCAGGAAGCCTGCCAAGACTGCGATGCGCCCCATGGGTATCCGAGAGATGAAGAATGTTCATGTCAAAAAAACTTCTAGAACTCCAGGTTCACTTTATATATAGGATTTTCCAGTTCATCTTGTTTGACAAGGAACATGGTCATATAGACAGGCAGATATTCGACATTGCCCTTCACGTGCAGGTTGTCATTGCACAGAACTATCGCCCTTCGTATTCCATAATTCGGGGTGCTCAGGACTTTGGACAGCGCATTATGACGTTCGTAATCCTTGCCAGACTTGACTTCCAAGGGAATGATTTCATCATCCGTCTCCAATATAAAGTCAATTTCTCCCTGCTTCTTGCTGTTGAAGTAGTACAAATCCCATCCATGAGCGTGAAGTTCTTGCGCGACAGCATTTTCAAATACGCTACCATAGTTCACGTTCACCTTTCCCTGCAGAATCTTCAGTTGGATCCCTCCTGATGAATATTGGCAAGAAAGCAGTCCTACATCGTTCTGGAAAAGTTTGAAAAGGTTCCGCTGCTCACTCAGTTTCAACGGAGAGACTGGTTCTTCGACATTGTATGTCGGAAGTGCCATGTCCGCGTCTTTGAGCCAGATGAAATCATTTTCATGTCTGCCGAAAGTCATATTCTCATTGAGACGTTTGAGGATGAACCGTTTGTTCTTGGCATTCAACTCAGAAGGGATGAGATCAAATACCTCATTGATATATAGTTTCTTTCTGACATCCTGATCGTAACGGGCTATGTCTTTCTTATAAAGATTGATAATATCCCTTTGTTCTTTCACCACGTTCTGAATATTGTTGGAATCTATATAAGTCTGGACAGCAGCAGGCATACCTCCAACTATGATGTACAACTGAAATAGTTGCATCATCTTTTCATGTATATAGGCATCCACCAGCGTTTTTTCCGACCAAGATTTCTTGACAGCATCCAACACATTCTCCGGCACCCCCACGGCACTGACAAATTCCTCAAAATCCATGGGATAGACCTGCATCTCTGACATATAACCAACAGGCACTGAACGGATGTCTTTCAATTCAACACCCAGCAGGGAGCCACTCAACGCATAAATATAGCTTCCTTCATCCACCAATGCTTTGACCCAGGTCATCACATCCGGACATTCTTGCACTTCATCAAAAAAAATCAATGTTTTGCTTCGCACCAAAGGAACTCGCGAATATGCCGAAATTCTGAGCAGCAGTTCTTTGACATCTCCTGCCCCATTGATTATGTCCATCGTCTCCGGCTGAAGCAAGAAATTGAACTCAATGAGATTCAAGCCATGCCGTTTAGCATATTTCCGGATAGAATAGGTCTTACCTACCTGTCTGGCACCGGTAAGAAACAACGCTTTCTTCGAGTTGGAGAAATGCACATCTATTTCATTGTCAATCTTTCTGTTAAGCATATATTGCACAATTTACGCAATGTGTTTTACCACAGTTTTTGCAGCTTTTCCAAGGCAAATCTATGCTATTTTTGCAACTTTTCCAAGTATTTCAGCTTTTATTCAGGAGTAACGACTGAATCATATTGTTCTCATCCTTGACCTTAATCGCCATACATTCATCAGTGGAGAGGAACGTGCCCTGCACCCTTTCCACATCAGGTCCGCGAAGCAGAAGCATGTCGCCATTTCCGTCAAGCCGCTCCGCTCCGGACCTATCCAAAACGACTGTGGAATCTCGCTTGTCCAACATACAAAATCCCATCCTTACAGGAAAGGTCTCCTTTATCTCTTTGGTTATCACGCCCCTGGAAACGCGATTCGTCGAAATTACCAGATGAATCCCCACTGCATTTCCCGCTTTGGACAAGCCTACGATATTCTTGAACGCGGCTGTCTTCTTGGAGCCGTAATCCATAAGGTCCGCATACTCATCTACGAACACCACTATCTTCGGATACTTTCTCCGAGGATCTCCTGCCAATCCTGAAAGACGGCTGTCAAGTTCGACCGTCAGCCTGTCCAGTTCAGCATTGGCCTCGGACTCTCCACCCGCATATCGGCTGCCGGCAGTTCCCGCCCAGACCGCAAGTTCCGCCCGTTTAGGGTCAATGAATATGAACTTCACTTCTTCCTGTCCTTTAAGCAGCATGAGCGAAGCAATCATCGCATTCATTGCCACGGACTTTCCCTGTTTCGTGCATCCCGCCAAAAGGATATTGGGAGCCGCGGCAAGGTCCAGCCACAGAGGCCTGCCGTTCTCGTCCGTGCCAATGGCCAGCGGCAACGTCATCTCTCCATTTTCCGCATTTCTGCAAAACAACATTTCATCCATATCATATAGTTTTTAGTTTGCCATCGACAAAGTCCCGAAAATCATCCGAGAACGTCTCATAGCGGAAATCACTGTACGTAAGATACTTGGCGTCTCGATAGACCAGCAGTTCGATGCCACTGTCCCTAAAACAGAGTCTGTATTCCAGACCCTTCTCCTCCAGGACGGTCTGAATCAGGGATTCGGCACTGTTCTCCAGAATGTTACGGATTTTTTCCCTCTTAAGAAGATCCATTTCCACATGTTCCATCTTCTCTTTCCATACTGCAAGGCCACCGGGAAGGATATTGTTGATAAAATGTACCAGGTAGTTTTCAATCTCTTCCTCATACCTTATCAGTATCAGTTTCCCTCCAATCCAGAATTGGCCCATACAAAAACTGATGCCGAGACCCATCTGTGTCTCCACCACAATCTCATATCCCCGGAGTGCGAGCATTGTCCCTTCCGGCATGTAAGCAGACGCCCGGACCGTGCTGATGACCTCCATAAGGGTATAATCCACATTCCGCCCCGTTATATCAGCACCATGATTGTCAATGTAGTCGACCATTTCATGGTACATTTCCAGGGCAACGTCCTCTTCGTATTCACTTATGAGTTCTTCCAGTTCCATCATGATACAAAAATACGCCCCGACACCGCCAAAAAGCGGCAGCCGGGGCTATCAATTAATCCTTAACGCATACTAAGTCGCTGATGCAACTCGAAATCTGTCAGGCAATTTTCGCACAATATCTATAAATTCAGCTAAAAGCTTTTGGATCAGAATACACGAAATGGTATCAGCACTCTTATTCTTACTGCATGCAAGTCCCCAAATGTCATCATCTGGAGACAGAAGGCTCTTTTTCCCGCACTTCGGATATTTCCATGCTGCAAACCGCCCAGAGTCCATTTTCCAATCCTTCAATTCCATTTTCGAATCCTTCAATTCCGTTTTCCAAACCTTCAATGCAGACTCGTCCGCCGATTTAGGAGCTATGGCAAAATAGATATTCTCCTCCACCAGCAGGCAAAAATGACCGTCATTTTGCAATTTCACGCTTATGCCGAAGTATCGGTTGTCTTCATTCGGTCTGTCGACATATTTACGCACCAAGCCTTCGATGTCCTGGACAATCATTAACTTCTTATTTGCGTCAAAGTGGCAATACTCCGGACGCAAGCCATATTCCTCAAGCTTCTTCTTGATTGTCCGCCAAAAAGTCGTGACCGCGTCAATTTTGATTTCATCAAGCTGGCCGGAGATTTCTCTCGCCGCTTTGATGTTCTCCTCAGTACTTTCAATGATATTTATTATATCCTTCTTTCTGTCCATGCCCAATACTTTTTTCTTTATGATGTCCCGATATGTCGTCAAATGCTCCTTCAGATGTGGCTTTTCTTGCATTTCATTGATACATTTGTCCAGCCACGGCACAATGACATCCTTATATGAAATGCACACATAATCTACGCCGCACTTGCATTGCATTCCATCAGCCTGCGTGCTGTCATCGGAAGGAGAATGCCCGTCAGGAGTAAGATACAGAACGGGAAATTCCACCCCGTCCCTATTCAGCGGTCTGCCTCTCAGGAACTCCACATAACGAAGGATCTGATGTTCCTGGTCGCCCGCGAAAATCTTGTTTTCAATGACGATCATCTGCCCGCTGCTGTTTTCAATGCAGATGTCGACCCTGCCTCCCGAGTCTTCAGTCTTCTGGCCAATGTATCTTTCACAGGCAGTCCGTGCGTCGGAAGGGTCAAATGATTTGAACTGTTCAGGAAGACATCCCAAAAAGAGTTCCAAGAAGCGGTATTTCTGGCCATGAGACCCTCGGGTATCCAAAAGAGAAGCGATTACTGATGAGTGTACCATCTCCTCGTTCCCTTTAATAGCCGTCTCAAGAACGCTGTAGTCCTCTCCTGAGTCAATTCGTTGTTCAATGTGCTGGAAGACCTCTTCCAATAATCCTCTGATATCTTGGCTGTCCATATAATTATGTTTTCGAAGCAAATATAGGAAAAAACACACAAGAAATGCGAAATAATTATGGAAACGCCATGAAAGATTGGTGAAGCAATCCGGTATATCATATAGTCCTCAGCATCATGCGACGCAGAATCCGGACAAATACGACACGTTCGGGAATCCGTTGAACTTGGAGATATCCAAATGCCTGATGCAAAAGGGATGAAAGAAACAGGAAACTGGTCCGTATAATAATATAAATATAAACAGCAGACAATATGGAGAATAACGTCACACGAAATCAGAAAAAGGGAGTAAAGAGACCTGGAGACATTCCCACCCCTGTCCAGATAAAGGAATACCTGGACAGTTATGTAGTAGGACAGGATGAGGCCAAGAAAACCCTGGCCGTAGCGGCATACAACCATTACAAACGTATTGCCCATCGCGGCAACGGCAATCCGGGATCTAATATCATCGGCAAAAGCAATGTACTTCTGCTCGGTGAAACCGGAAGCGGTAAGACCCTTCTGGTAAAGACACTTGCAAAGCTGCTTTCCGTACCTTACCACGTACAGGACTGCACGAAGATAACAGCATCTGGCTATGTGGGCTCAGACGTAGAGGACCGCATCGTAGGTTTGCTGCGCAATTCCGGCTACGGCCGTGAGGCGTCAGAGCGCGGAATCGTAATGCTTGACGAGGTGGACAAGATCAAAAGCGCAAGTGCCAGCCGTTCAGTCACCAGGGATGTATCCGGAGAATGTGTGCAGCAGTCGCTGCTCAAGATCATGGAGGGGGACATCGTCGGTTGTCCTCATCAGGGAGGGCGCAAGAATCCGGAACAGCCTCTTTTTTATGTGAACACCTCAGACATCCTCTTCATCGCATCAGGGGCCTTTGTTGGCCTGGACGACATTGTCGCACGAAGACTAGGAGCGGGCAAGAACCGTATAGGATTCTCCGGTCCGGGAAACGCTGCCGGCACTGGTGCAAAGGACAAGGGAGAATTACTCTCCCTTGTCCTTTGCACCAGTGCGACCTTAGGGAATTCGGACTCATACCGGAGTTCATCGGCCGCCTGCCTATAATCACCAGTGTAAGCCCGCTCGGAAAGGATGAGCTCTTGCGTATCCTCACGGAGCCGTGTGACTCGCTCGTGAACCAATACACCGGACTCCTTGCAATGGACGGAGTGAAACTTGAATTTACACCGGAATCTCTCAATGCGGTGGCGGACCGTGCAATAGAACTGGAAACCGGTGCCAGAGGACTTAGGAATATCCTTGAGGAGGTGATGCGGGACGTGATGTTCAATGCCCCATCAATGCGCAAACCGCGCGGCAGAGAGAAGTGCGTCGTCATCACGGAAGACATGGTGCGCAGTTATTCGCTCGGCATGCGGGTCGCCTAATCATGCTGTACCCGGATGCTATAAGGAGAGGATTTCCGCTATGACGTATGACCGGAGTAGGGGAGGCGGGAACGCCTCCTATTTTTCATTCATGACGCAATAATCATTAAAGGCAGGTCATCGGAATTGATGCCTGCCTTTTTCAGACGCTTGCGGTCATAGACCTTCTTGGATTTCTGAGTTGTCGTACGGAACATTATCTGCTTGCCGTACTTTGCGATTTCCTCCTCTCTCGAGGCCTTCCGGTTGGCAAGGAGGAAGTCTTTCTCCGTAATCCGGAACCTTTTCTTTGCCATTGGTTTATGTATTCGGGCACAAATTAAGTTTAAATTTACCAAAAAGACAAGAAGAGTGAAAAAATATAGAGAATCCATGTAAGAATGGTGCTAGAGCCCAGGAAGAAACCATCTGTCGCAGAAGTACGCTGACCCGTTCTATCTATGCCTTCCATAACCCACCTGCAGAAGTCGCCAGACTTTTCGGATGTAAGCGTCTCCGCAGTTACGTATTGACACGCCGCCAGCGGTTCCGTACTTTTGTATTTAAAATCCAAGCGTAAGTAAAAATGGAGACAAAAGAAATGGTCATACTTTACAGGGCCGCAAAACTGTATGAGCGGACATGGGAGAGATTCAATGATATGCTGAGTTTCATTCCGACAATGACGCTGCGGTCGGCAGATTGTAATTTTGAAATTATTTGACTATCACTGTTGTTAAAAACGTAATTCCGCCGAGGTCAGTAATTTCAGACAACCTGGCGGGTGATAAAAGAGTGATAATGCTGATTATTAGTGTGTTGCAGCAGACGATAGCCGCCAGGTCCTATAAAAAAACATACAACCTGGCAGGAATCATGATGCGTCATATTTGTCGCAAACCTCTGATTATTAATACGTTGCGGCTAATACGTATGCCGAAATCACCCGCCAGGTTATCTGACACATAATCGTAACAGTGTACTATGTGCCGATAACCTGTGCCTAGACGGCCCCTCACGTCCCTGCCCGTATATGGTATTTTGTATGGTATCCCCGTTTCGTGTCCGGTAGACGTCGAATGCCCGGTGAGCGAATTGCTAAGCACCTGGCCGCGGATGGCCATGCCTTTCGGCGACCACACTGGCACGCGGCTCATCGAAAACGGGGATTTTCGACACTACAAATGACATGTGACTTATCCCAAAACGTCATACCCCTGTTCAGCTGAACTTTTTAGGGTATCTGAACAGAATCGCGAGAATCGCGAGCAGGCCGAGCGCGTACGGGTAGAACAGCCATCGGATGATGCTGATCGACGAAACACCCGCGAGGCCCGAAGCCATAAGCATCTGTGCGCCATATGGCAACACTCCCTGAATCATGCACGAAAAAGTATCCAGGAGACTGGCAGATTTCCTCGGGTCCAGTCCGAACTTTGTCGTTATATCCTTCGCGATCCGTCCCGTAGTCAGAATCGCAATCGTGTTGTTGGCTGTGCAGACGTTTGCCATACTGACCAATGCCGCTATACTGAACTCAGCCCCTCGCTTGCCGTTGATACGGCGCGTCAGAAGCTGTACGATATAATCGATACCGCCGTTCTCGCGAATGACCTCCAGCATGCCTCCGGACAGCATCGTCACGATGATCAGGTCGCCCATGCCCGCGATTCCGCTGCCGATGCTCCCGAGCCATGTCAGCCAAGAGAGCGACCCGTCCGCGAACCCGATAAGTGCGTTTATGACAATGCCGATTGACAATACCGCTACGACATTGATCCCGGACATGGCCAGTCCGATCACTGAAATATATGGGATAAGTTTATACCATGCGATTGAGGAAGGAGTCTCGATAGGGGCTACATTCTGTCCCATGAATATATAGACTAATGTAACCAGAACTGCAGCAGGAGCCGCTATACGGACATTGACCTTAAACTTATCTGACATCGAACATCCTTGGGTGCGTGTGGCGGCGATGGTGGTGTCAGAGATAAACGACAGGTTGTCGCCGAAAAACGCGCCTCCGGCTACGACTGCGGTCACGAAACCTACGTTCATGCTTGATTGTGAGGCGATTCCGGCTGCGATTGGCACGAGAGCGACGATGGTTCCGACACTCGTTCCGATGGCCATGGAGATGAAGCAGGATGCCAGGAACAGGCCGGCAAGCAGCATTTTCGTCGGCAGAATGGCCAATGTCGCTGACACTGTGGCATCTATCGCGCCGATTTCCTTGGCGGTCTGGGCGAATGCCCCGGCCAGGATGAAAATCCACAGCATGAGAAGCACGCTCTCATGGCCGGCTCCGCGAGAGAAAGTGGCTATCTTGCTTTCTATCGGACCTTTCTTACTGATTAACAGTGCATAAGCTGACGCTATAAGAAATGCGGACGCGATAGGAACTTTGTAAAAGTCCTTCGCAAGGATGGATGACACAAGGTAAATGCCGAGGAATACCAGCAGAGGACTCAACGCCAGGAGGCCCTTGCCTCTGCCTATAGGTTCTCCGTTTCGTTCAAGTTCAGGTTTCATTTCGATAAATTTTTGCAAATATAGTCGGTTTTCTTTCCCTTTTTCATGAAAAATTGATAAATTTGCAAGCTTGTAGTTCTCAGAGACAAGTTTTCAGGTATTATTAACCCAGGAAAAGGAGGTCGTCATGATCACAATTTTTTACAGATCCTTCGGGAAAATACTGCTCTCTCAGTCGACAGCTGATCTGGCTGCCTTTAAATTGGAGGATGTCGTATGGATCGACTTGTTTTCCCCGAGCGGAGATGAGAAAAGAGCTACAGAATCCTTCCTGAATACTGAAATCCAGAGCCGTGCACAGGCAGAGGAGATCGAGAGTTCATCACGATTCTCAGAAACCGATACAGCTATATTTGCAAATACTAACTTCCTTATCCCTGGTCCTGAAGAATATGCCATGGAGGCTGTTTCATTTACATTGGTCGGAAACGTGCTGACCACATTGAGAGACGTGCCTCTCCGAAGCTTTACCGAACTGCAGCGCAAGATTCAGGCGGTGCCGAGACTTTTCCCGAACGGATATTGGGTGTTCGTGAATATCATGGACCAGCGAGTCGACCTCGATGCCGATATGATCGAGCTTATGTCCAAGGAAATCGCGCAGTACAGCAAACGGATAAACCAGCAGGAAGATATTAACGAAGATTTTCTTCTCGACATTAACCAGTTGCAGGATAATACTATGCTTGTCAGAGAGAATATCGTCGATAAACAGCGTCTCATCTCCAACATGATGAAGAGCGACAAATATCCGTCCGAGCTGGAGCCCAGGTTCAATGTCCTTCTGCAGGATATTTCCTCACTTATAAATCACTCGAATTTCAGTTTCGAGCGTCTGGAGTATCTGCAGGATACCGTAGTCGGTCTTATTAACTTGGATCAGAACCGTATCATGAAGATATTCACGCTGATTTCACTCCTTTTGATGCCGCCTACGCTTGTAGCGAGCTTCTACGGAATGAACGTGGACCTTCCGTTAACGGACAAACCATGGTCCTGGCTACTTATTTTGGGATTCATGATATTGTCGCTTGCGATTATTCTTTTCTTGTTCCAAAGAAGAAAAATGCTGTAAATCTTTTGGAAATCAGAATATTTTAACTAATTTTGCGCCGCCTTTTGTGGGGATGGCGTATTCCGCCATGTCTGCACAGGTACAATAAATAATGTTAAACTACTAGTTTTTATTCAAGTATTATTATGGAAGAAAACAAAGTTGCAGTAGAGGCTCAGGCTGCTGAGGCTCCTGTAAAAGAAACCAAGAAGGCTCCGCTGAACGCTTCAGTGGCTCCTGACCAGTTCGACTGGGACGCATTCGAAAAAGAGGCTGCTTACGGTGACCAGGACAAGTCATCTATCGAGGCTGCTTATGACAAGACCCTCTCTAAAGTATCTGAGAATGAGGTTGTAGAGGGAACTGTTACCGCTATCAACAAGAGAGAGGTTCTCGTAAACATCGGCTACAAGAGCGAAGGTGTTATCCCTGCTCCTGAGTTCCGTTATAACCCGGATCTCAAAGTCGGTGACAAGGTAGAAGTTTTCGTTGAGTCTCCAGAGGACAAGAAAGGTCAGCTCGTACTTTCACACAAGAAAGCTCGTCAGCTCCGTTCTTGGGATATGGTTAACGAGGCATTCGACAAGAACGAGATCGTTAAAGGTTATGTCAAGACCCGTACAAAGGGTGGTATGATCGTAGACGTATTCGGAATCGAAGCCTTCCTCCCTGGTTCACAGATCGACATCCGTCCTATCAAGGATTACGATGCATATGTTGACCAGACAATGGACTTCAAGATCGTTAAGATTAATCAGGAATTCCGTAACGTTGTCGTTTCTCACAAGGCTCTTCTTGAGGCTGAACTCGAGAAGCAGAAGAGCGAGATTATCGGCAAACTCGAAAAAGGCCAGGTTCTCGAAGGAACAGTCAAGAACATCACCAACTATGGTGTATTCGTTGACCTCGGTGGTGTCGACGGTCTTATCCACATCACAGACCTCTCTTGGGGCCGCGTAAACAACCCGGAGGAAGTTGTTAAACTCGATGAGAAGATTAAAGTTGTTGTCCTCGACTTCAACGAGCAGCAGAAGAGAATCGCTCTCGGTCTCAAACAGCTTACCTCTCATCCTTGGGACAGCCTCGATCCGGATATTAAAGTTGGTGACAAGGTTAAGGGTAAAGTTGTTCTTATCGCTGACTACGGTGCATTCGTTGAGATCAAGCCAGGTGTTGAAGGACTTATCCACGTTTCAGAGATGTCATGGTCTCCAAGACTCCGTATCGCTCAGGACTTCTTGAAAGTCGGCGACGAGGTAGAGGCTCAGATCCTTTCACTCGACAGAGAAAACAGAAAGATGTCTCTCGGTTTGAAGCAGCTTACTGCTAACCCTTGGGAGAACATCCGCGAGAAATATCCAGTAGGCTCAGAGCACAAGGCTGTTGTCCGCAACATCACAAACTTCGGTGTGTTCGCAGAGCTTGAGGATGGTATCGAGGGTCTCGTACATATCAGCGACCTCTCTTGGGACAAGATCAAACATCCGTCAGAGATGGTTCAGGTAGGTGACACTATCGACGTAGTTATCCTTGACTTCGATGAGGCTAACCACAAGCTCAGCCTCGGTCACAAGCAGCTTCTCCCTAACCCATGGAACGAGCTCGAGAGCAAGTATCCTGTAGGAACAACTGTAGAGGCTACTGTAGGTTCAGCTACTGACAAGGGTGCTAATGTTACACTCGAGGATGGTACTGAGGGATTTGCATTCAAGAAAGACCTCGTTAAAGAGGATGGCAAGCAGGCTGTAGAAGGCGAGAAACTTCCATTCGTAGTTACCGAGCTCAGAAGAAGCACCAGAAAACTCTTCCTCTCACACCTCAAGACTTATGCTGAAGTGAAGGCTGAGAAGGCTGCTGCTGAGGCAGATAACACTAAGAAGTCTGTCAAGAAGATTAACTCTAACATCGAGAAGACAACTCTTGGCGACATCGATGCACTTGCTGCTCTCAAGGACAAATTCGAGAAAGGTGAATAATTTTACTCTAAAAATAATGGGCACGGCTTCGGCCATGCCTGTTATTGACAGATATCAGAGCGCTCACGTACTTGAAGTACATGGGCGCTTGTTTTTAATTGACTGCGGTGAAGCGGTGCAACGGCAGATGATCCGCTACAAGGTCCCGCTGGCCAAATTGGATACCATTTTCATTTCCCATATACATGGCGACCACCTTTTCGGACTGTTCACATTGCTTTCGACATTGGGACTCTCCTGTAAAGTTACTCCGGTCGTGATTTATGGCCCGTCGAACTTGTGTCCGCTACTCAAATCATTCATGTCATTTTACGGGAAAGGAATAGGTATCACCGTAGATTTCCATCCTCTGTCAGTGAAAACCCCGGAAGTCATCTACTCCACGAAATCGCTTGAAGTTCTGGCATTTCCGCTGAATCACAAGATAGAAACCTATGGATACATGATTAGGGAAAAACTCCCGCAGCTGAACATCCGTAAGGACGCACTGGACAAATACGACTTCACGAAAACCGAAATAGGCGCTTTGAAAAGGGGAGAGGACATCCTCCGTCCGGCCGGTCCGGATGACGGGGCCACTTTCCTTAACGGCTTCATAAAACATTCCGGAACAGACGAACCTCTGCTCATAAAGAATGAAGAAGCAGCCTATCTCCCTTATGTACCACGCAGTTACGCATATTGCAGCGACACTGCACCCTTCCCTGAATTGTCCGAATGGGTGAAAGGAGTAGACCTGCTGTATCACGAGACTACATATCTGGATCAATATCAGGACCAGGCGGCGAAGCGTTTCCATTCCACCACGAAACAGGCTGCCCAATGCGCACTGGATGCCGGTGCGAAGAAGCTCGTGATAGCGCACTACTCCTCCAGATGTCGTGATGCTTCCAAATATGAAGCGGAATGCAGGACGATTTTCCCTGAGACATACGCTGCCAACGACGGAGATGTGTTTGAAATATGAAACATAGAATTTTTCTAATTACAACTGCGGCCCTGATGTCGGTAACGTTGCTGATTTCCGCAGCCGCTCCAGGAGATACTCCGCAGGAAAAGTATATACAAAAGTATGCCCCTGTGGCAGTCAGCGAGATGTACCGTTCAGGAGTCCCGGCGAGCATTACGCTTGCCCAGGGCCTTCTGGAATCCCGTTATGGCCTCTCTGAACTCGCCGTGAACGGAAACAACCACTTCGGCATCAAATGCCACGACTGGACGGGAAAGAAAATCTATCATGATGACGACCGTCGCCAGGAATGTTTCCGCGCCTATAAGAGTCCTGACGAAAGTTTCAGCGACCACTCCGATTTTCTACGTTACAGGGATAGATATAAGTCCCTGTTCGATAATGATATAACGGACTATAAAGCTTGGGCTCACGGCTTGAAAAAAGCCGGTTACGCCACCGACCCTGCCTACCCGTCGAAGCTGATCAAGCTCATCGAGGACTATCGCCTCTACGAGTATGACAAGATGAAGCCCGAGGCTTTCGCCCAGAATAATTCCTCCCGCAAGCCCGAAAAGGGTAAGGTCAATGCCGGAGAAACCTCGTCTCCAATCGTCATGCCGGCAGCATTGACAAAAAAACAGAAGCGAGCCGAAAGGAAGGCGACGAAGCATCATACTCAGGAAGTTACGGAGGTGACGGACCAGATACCTGAGTCACCTCATGCATTGGAACAGCCCAAGAAGGTCAGCGAAAAGCGCGCGTCCGAGATATTCTCGTTCTCACTCTCGCGACAGGTTTACTCGAACAACGGTGTCCCTTTCATCTATTCGGCGGAAGGGGAGAGCTACGGTTCTATCGCGCACGACTATAATCTTTTCGTGCGTGAAATATTGAAGTTCAATGATGCTCCGAGGGATTGTTCATTGGCTCCGGGAACAGTCATTTATCTGAAACAGAAAAAGAATCAGGCTCCTAAAGGACTTGAGAAATATATTTCTGATGACGGAGGCGAAACTATGCGTGATATTGCGCAGCGTTTCGGTATCCGTCTTAAAGACCTCTGTAAAATGAATCAGCTCAGCGAAGGGCATGTAACCTTACCTGGCGATGAGCTTGATCTAAGAATTGTGAAATAATGAGTAAGAAAAAGTCAGCGAAGAAGGCCAAGACCAGGAGGCTTCCTCTCATGATAACCATTCTGTCGGCTTTAGTCATTGCATTTTTCCTCTGCGGGTTTATCGGCGGCAGGATTTATTATGACAGACGCTGTCCGAACTTTTCCGATAAGGCAGAGATATATGTTTATCCTAACATGAACATCTCCGATGTCATGGAGGAGATTGTTTCTAAGGATATCGTAAAGAAGCGGGGAAGCCTTAAACGTGCGCTCAGGCAGGAAGGACTGCTTTCAGGCGAGGATAAACCGGGCGAAAATGCTTTGAAACCAGGACATTACACCATAACTGCGGATAATTCCAGCATGTATGTGGCGCGTATGCTCAGGAACGGCTGGCAGACTCCCGTGAAAATGGTATTGTCTGGCTCTATGCGTCATAAAAGCGTGATTGCCAGGAAGATAAGCAGGCAGATGATGATGGATTCACTGACAGTTATGAATGCACTGCGCGATTCTGCCTTACTCTCGAAGTATGGCTTTACTTCCGAGAACGTGTTTGCTCTGTTCATGCCTGATACTTATCAGGTTTATTGGACGGATTCCATAAATGTGATTTTGGATAAGCAGAAAGCTGCATACGACTCATTCTGGACGGAAGATAATGTAAAAAAGGCTAAAGCCCAGGGACTTACGAAAATGGAAGTATCCACGTTGGCCAGCATTGTCAGATGCGAATCGAACCATATTCCGGAATACCCGCTGATTGCCGGCGTCTATCTGAACCGTCTGCATCAGGGTATGAAACTTCAGGCTGATCCTACCATTGCATATTGCTATGAATTTACATTGAACCGAATCCTCAGGAAGCACCTGAAATATGATTCTCCTTACAATACATATATGTATGCAGGACTTCCGCCGGCACCGATTTGTGTTCCCGGGAAAGATGCTATGGAGGCTGTTCTTAATCCGCAAGGCGGTAAGGATCTGTTCTTCTGTGCAAGTCCGGATTTCAATGGTACACACTTGTTTGCGGCTACGTATTCGGACCATTTGAAGAATGCCAGAGCATTTCAGAAAGCATTGACAGCCAAGCTTAAAGCCCAGCAGCAACAGCAAAAGCAGTAGACCACGCGGCCTGGAGATTAAAACCTCCTGTAACTGCATCTATATCGAGCACTTCGCCTGTGAAATACAGTCCGTTGTGCTTTTTGCATTCCATGTCGGCGGAGTTTATTTCACTTAATGCCACACCGCCACAGGTGACAAACTCGTCCTTGAAATTCACTCTTCCGATGATTTCTTCATTATCGGCGCAAAGTGTTGAGCACAATTTGTTTGTGGCTTTCTTTCCGAGGTCTGCCCATCTTGCGTCGCCGGAAATTCCTGACTTCTGACACAGGTGTTTCCAGAGACGTGTACTCAGTCGCGAAAGACCGGCATTGACCACTAACTTCTTCGAATTGGCTTCCGTCAGGAGGGCGATTTCTTCGTGAACTTCATTTTCCGTGCAGCCTGCCCAATTTATACAAAGCGGGGCACGGTATTGCTTTTCGTTCAGGAATCTCGCAGCGTAAGAGGATAGTTTCAATGCTGCCGGACCGCTTAATCCCCAGTCTGTTACGAGTAGAATTCCCTCAGATGAAATTCCGCTGCCCGGGATACTCAGGCGTGTATGTTCCACGACTGTGCCCATCAGTGATTTGAGCGCGTCGTCGCCTGTGCGGAACGTGAACAGGGACGGGACTGTCGGGGTTATCCCGATATCTTGGGGCAGCATTGACCTTAAAAAATCAGCACTTGTGCCTCCGGAACTCAGAATCACATTGTCGAAATCTTCCTCGCGGCCGTCAGCAAAGGTCAGCCGGTAGCGGTGGTCTCCCAAGTCGGTGATTTTCAGGACTCTGGTTCCGCATCGAAGCTGTACGCCGGACTCTGACATCAGCCTTTCGAGGCATCTTACGATTTGCATCGCATCTTGGGAACATGGGAATACGCAGCCGTCTTCTTGTGTGGTGAATCGTATGCCTTCGTTTTCGAACCATGCCAGCAAATCATTGGCAGAGAAGGATTTAAGGAGGCGTTTCATCAGATTTGTGCCGCGCGGATATACGTCTTTCAGACTGCGGACGTGCTCGAATGAGTTGGTGATGTTGCATCTGCCTCCACCGGTAACGGCAAGTTTAGCCATAGGTCTTTTGGCGGCCTCGAAAACTGTAATTTTCCAGTCCGGATGTCGTCTGTGCAGTAAAATGGATGTGAAACAGCCGGATGCGCCCGCCCCTATGATTGCCGTCGATTTCATTCGTTCTTATTTTTTACAAATTTAGTAAAGATGACTAATTGGGAAGCCATCTTTAGTGAAAATTTGTTAACTTTGATGGTAAACAATTTCTGAGGCATCATGGAGAAAGTTAATATAGATATTGTCAGTGAAAAATTTCCGCATTATGGGGAAGAAGGGAAGGCATTGATCCTGAAAGCCTGGCAGATTGCGGAGGAGGCGTTGAAAGAAGATTTGCGCGATAATGGGCATCCCTTCGTAGAGCATCCGCTGAATGTCGCCCTTATCGTTTCTGACGAGATGGGTCTTCAGGCTGAGTGCGTTGCAGCTGTTTTCCTTCATGAGACACTGAGAAAGCATCCTGACTACGATATCAAATCGGCGAAGTTCTCGTCTGAGGTTTACAAGATGGTGGAAGGTTTGGACAAGATCGCCACCATCAAGCCGAAGGATACACGTCTCGAGGCTGAGAATTATAAGAAACTTATAGTCCAATACTCTACAGATCCGCGAGTTACGGTGCTTAAGATAGCTGACCGTCTGGAGGTGATGAGGCATCTGGAGATGTTTCCGAAGCTTTCGCGTGAGAGGAAAGTTCTGGAGACGTTGATGCTATATATCCCGTTGGCTCATCAGTTGGGATTGTATAACGTGAAGAGTGAACTGGAGGATATTTATTTCCGGTTTGCTGATCCTGTGGAATATCGATTGATTACCAATAAGTTGAAAGCGACAGAGAAGGATAGGGAGAAGTTGACGGAAGAGTTTATCCGTCCGCTCGCCCGAAAACTGTCTGACGCAGGCATCAAATACAAACTCAAGATCAGGACCAAGACTGCATACTCTATATATAAGAAGATGCAGAAGCAGAAAGTTCCGTTCGAGGGTGTGTATGACGTGTTCGCCATACGATTCATAATCGATTGTGATACAGATCATAAGAATGAGGTGGACCTTTGCTGGAAGGTCTATTCTTATGTGACTGAAGAGTATGAAGCAGACACGGACAGATTGCGAGACTGGCTCTCCAATCCTAAGCCGAATGGTTATGAATCCCTGCATATAACAGTCAAGAATAAGGATGGTGCGTTCATAGAAGTCCAGATCAGGACTAAGCGCATGGATGACATCGCGGAGAACGGACATGCCGCACATTGGTCGTACAAGGGTATTAAGCACGAAGTTACGATGGACAAGTGGCTTACATCCGTACGATATACATTGGAACATCCGCAGACTGTAGCTCCGGAAGATTTGCCTCAGCCGCCGTCGAGAGATATCTTCGTGTTTACTCCTTCCGGTGAGCTTAGAATTCTGCCTACAGGTTCGTCTGTCCTGGATTTTGCTTTCAATATCCATTCGAACCTCGGTATCAGGTGCACCGGTGCGAAGGTGAACGGAAAAGCCGTCTCCATAAAGGAAAAGCTGAAGACCGGAGATGTAGTGGAAATCATGAGCGGCAAGAACCAGAAGCCGTCCGCCGACTGGGTGAACTATGTCGTTTCCGCTAAGGCCAAGAACAAGATTCGCCAGTCACTTAGCGAGATAGAGTATAAAAAAGCCGCTGAGGGAAAGGAACTTCTGTCCAGAAGGCTCAAGAACTGGAAGCTGGAATTCCTGGACGAGCAGATGGCTGAGCTGATGAAAAAGCTGAGGATCCCTACTGTCAATGCCTTTTTTGCGGCGATAGGTGAGGGGACTCTGGACATCGATGTGATCAAGACCTTCATATTGGAGTATGACGAGAGGGCAGCCAAGGCGATAGAAGCTGCCAAGGCTGCTGATCAGGTCGCTGCTGAAGAATCCCGTAACAAATGGGTATCAGGCAAGTCGTCAGATGATATTCTTGTGCTGAATGCCAAGGACTTGAAAGGCTTGGATTATAAAATGGCGAAGTGCTGTAATCCTGTGTTCGGCGATGATGTATTCGGTTTCGTTACCAGAACTGACGGCATAAAGATTCACAGAATGTCATGTCCTAATGCTGCCCGGCTTATGGAGATGTACCCTTACCGTATCCAGAAAGTCAGATGGGCAGATACGCCGACAAGCGGAACCTTCCAGGCAACATTGCGAGTGATTACAGCCATAGAGCCGTTCATAATAAACCAGATAATGGACATTGTGAATACCTTCAGGGCTACGCTCAGGCAGTTCAATGTGAATGAGAACCAGCGTAACGGCACCTACGACATATCCATGAAACTGTCTGTCCCTTCCAACATGGAATTGGACAAGATAATTTCACAGATAAAGATTATGAAAAATGTAGTGAAAGTGGTAAGGCAGTAGGGGATTACTCCTTCCAGACTTTAAGGTACTCCTTAAGTGCCCACATTTCATCACGATATCTGGCTGCGGCAGCGTAATCGAGCTCTGCCGCGGCTTTTTTCATCTTACGTTCGGATTCTGCAACCGACTTCTCGATCTGACTCCTCGACATTGACCTGATCACAGGATCCTGGAGGACAGCTGCGAGGTCAGCCTGGATATAACCATCGGCGTAAGCCGAGTTACTGTCGCGGATGGCATCATCGCCCAATCCCACGGAGATACGTCCCTTTCCGAGCGCGCTTGGGTTCGGAATGAATACCGGGTGGTCATAAGAATTGGATGCGGTGACTCGGCCCATATCCTTCTGCCCGGCACCGAGTTCGGAAATCAATGTGTTATGTTTTACCTCTACCTGCTTCGGTGTGATATGGTGTAAGTTATTGTATTCTATCTGTTTGGCGCGTCTGCGGTCGGTCTCATAAATAGTTTCCTGCATAGACTTTGTGATAGAGTCGGCATACATGATGACGAGTCCGTGGACGTTTCTCGCAGCACGTCCGGCGGTCTGTGTAAGAGCCACCTGGGATCTCAGGAATCCCTCCTTGTCCGCGTCCAGAATAGCTACCAATGAAACAGTCGGAATGTCCAGTCCTTCACGCAGGAGGTTCACACCGATCAGCACATCGAAGAGTCCGTTCTTGAAATCTTCGATAATCTCCACGCGCTCGGCCGTATCCACGTCCGAATGGATATAACGGCACCGCACCCCGCGCTTCCCGAAAAAGTCGTCCAGCTCTTCCGCCATTCTTTTGGTCAATGTCGTTACGAGTACTCGTTCATCGACTTCTGCGCGTTTGCGGATTTCCTCCAGAAGATTATCCACCTGGTCTTGTGTAGGACGAACTTCGATAGGCGGGTCCAATAATCCTGTAGGTCTTACAACTTGTTCTACTACAAGGCCTTCCGATTTGCGCAACTCATACTCTGAAGGCGTTGCGCTCACATAAACCGTCTGCCCGGTAATGGATTCGAACTCGTCGAAAGTAAGCGGTCTGTTGTCCGCGGCAGCAGGAAGACGGAATCCATATTCTATAAGTACAGACTTCCTGGAATGGTCACCTCCGTACATGGCACGTATCTGCGGTATAGTGACATGACTTTCATCGATGAACGTGATGAAATCATTAGGGAAATAGTCGATGAGGCAGAACGGCCGCTGCCCCTCTTTTCTGCCGTCCAGGTACCTCGAATAGTTCTCGATTCCGGGGCAATATCCCATTTCCTTAATCATTTCCAGATCATATTCGACTCTCTGTTTCAGTCGTTTGGCCTCGAGCTCCTTTCCGATGCTGTCGAAATACTCCATTTGTTTCACGAGGTCATCCTGAATCATGCTTACTGCCTTGACACACTTGTCCTTAGTCGTCACGAAGTTTCCTGCCGGATAAATCGGTACCTCGGTAAGATGCTCGATAGTAGCGCCGGTTACAGGATCGATCAGGGACAATGCATCTATCTCATCTCCGAAAAACTCTATCCTTACAGCCTCATCCGAACCTCCCAAATAAACATCCACGGTATCTCCGCGCACCCTGAAAGTGCCTCGTTTGAAATCCGTTTCAGTGCGGCTGAACAACGCATCTACCAGATGGTAAAGCAGCCTGGTCTCGCTAATCTGCTGACCTACATGCACATTCACTGTCTGTGAATGGAAGTCCTGCGGGTTGCCTATACCATATAGACAAGAGACGCTGGATACCACGATGACATCCCGCCTGCCGGACATCAACGCCGATGCCGCGCTAAGCCGAAGCTTGTCGATCTGCTCGTTGATGCTAAGGTCTTTTTCAATGTAGGTGTCCGTGGTCGGGATATAGGCCTCCGGTTGATAATAATCATAGTAAGAGACATAGTACTCCACAGCATTGTTCGGGAAAAATGACTTGAACTCACCATAAAGCTGCGCGGCGAGTGTCTTGTTATGGCTTAGGATCAATGCCGGTCTTTGCAGTCGTTCTATGACATTGGCCATAGTAAAGGTTTTGCCGGATCCGGTAACGCCCAAAAGTGTCACTGCGTCAGATCCTTCCTTGATGGCAGAACATAGTCCGTCGATAGCTCCGGGCTGGTCTCCGGATGGCTTATATTCAGAGGAGAGCTTGAACTGCATGGTATATGTCTATTTTTAAAAATCTTTTACAAATTTACGAAAAAAATTATCCAGTGTTGATTTTTTCGCATCGATATTATATCTTTGTAGTTCTAAAAAGAGGGAAATATATTTTTGTATCAGTATTTAAGAGTTAAAGAGTATGAAAACAAAACTGTTCATTGGTGCGCTTGCCGTTATGGCGAGTGTACTTGTTGCAAGTCCGGCTTCTGCTCAGGAGAATGGTAACAGAGATGAGAATGGAAAAGTAGTTCGTGGTCCATACGAGACCAACCGCTTCGGAGACAACTGGTTTGTTGGTGCTGGTGCCGGTGTAAACTCATTTGTTACAAAGCGTGGTGCTTCACCTAAGTTCGGTGTTGCCGTAGACGTAAATTTCGGAAAATGGATTACCCCTACGATCGGAGGTAGACTCGGATGGAAAGGTATCAATGACAAGGTAGGCGTAAAGGACGGATATTCAGTAGTAGATGAGAAATTCAGCTACAACACTGTTCATGCTGATCTCCTCTGGAATGTCTCCAACGCATTCGGTGGTTATAAAGAGACCAGGACTTGGAATGTAATTCTCTATCCTTCAGTATCTTTCATTCATGCTTCAGGTAATAATGAGCTTGGTGCAGGTGCAGGTATGTTGAACAACTTCCGTCTTAGCGACAGAGTGAATCTCTTCGTAGACCTCTCAGTTATGGGAACGAAGGCAGGTATTTCCAGAGTTGAGCCTCTTCCTTCACGTTTCGGATTCGTTCCTTCTGCATCAGTCGGTGTATCTGTAAACCTTGGCAAGACTGGTTTCAAACGTCATTCTTCAGTAGTTCCTGCTGTTATTCCTGTTCCATTCACAGAGGCTCAGTATAACGAGCTTAAGGACAGAGTTCAGGTTCTCGAGAAAGAGAACAAGGATCTCAAGGCACAGATCGAAGAGCTTAAGAATGCTAAGCCTGATACAGTTACCGTTTCCAAGGCCGGTGACCTCGTATCTCCTGCAACTCTCTACTTTGAAATCGGTAACACAGAGCTTTCAGAGCGTGAGAAGGCACATCTCGAGTTCTACGTGAAGAATATTCTCGAGCAGGCTCCTGAGAAGGTATTTGTCCTCACAGGTTCTGCTGATAAGACTACCGGTACAGCAAAACGTAACCAGTATCTTTCTGAGCAGCGTGTAAACAATGTGAAGAAGCTCCTCGTAGAAAAGTATGGTATCGCAGAGGATCACCTCGTAGTTAAAGCTGAGGGTTCTTCCAACAATAGATTCGGTTCTGCAGTTCTCAACAGAGTTGTGACAATCGAATAATTCATTAGAAAAACTAAATCCCGGGCCCGAGAAATGGAAACATTTCCCGGGCCTAATTTTTTTTACATGGCAAAGTTACGTCGCCCGCTCTTTCTCCACGTGGATTTTGATAGGCGGGCGGAGGTACCGGCAGGAGACCCGTGGTCACCCATGACCCCGTAAATGGGAGGGGCCCAGCTCCGCTGGGAGGGATGAGCGCCAGCGAAGGTCTCCGCCGGTATCTCCGTGCGCCGGCGCTACTAATCACCATCCGCCGGCGAATACTGCCATGTCACCTGCTTCCCCGAAGTCGTCTGTTGTATTCCCCAACAGATTTTTGTAATTTTGCAGGATATTATAATATAGAATATAACCGATACGAAATGAGACTTCCTGCTGAATGGGAAAAACAAGGCGCTGTCCAGCTGACATGGCCTGATGATACTACACCGTGGTACGAACTGGAAAAAGTTCAGGAATGCTATGCGCAGATCGCTGCAGCCGTCCTCGAACATGAATCCCTGTTGATAGTCACCACCTCCATACCAGAAACCTCAGCGCGACTGGCGCAAATCGCCGATGAAAAAGGACTGAACATCGACATTGACAAAATCCACTTTTGCGAATGCCCGATAAACGATACCTGGGCGCGCGATCACGGCGCCATCTCAGTCTATGGTGACAATGGTGAAAAATACCTTTACGACTTCGTGTTTAACGGATGGGGCCTGAAATTCGCTTCCGACAAGGATAATCAGATCACCAAAACCGTCTTCTTTGCCAACATGTTTGCGGAAGATGTCGCATGCGTCGACATGAGACCATTCGTACTCGAAGGGGGTAGTATCGACACAGACGGACAGGGGACACTCATCACCACCCGCGAATGCCTCTGCTCATTGAATCGAAACGAGTACCTTACGCAGGAAGAGATCGAGGGCGAACTCAAACAGGCATTCGGACTCGAACGCGTGATCTGGCTCGAGCACGGCGGAATCGCAGGCGATGACACCGACAGCCACGTTGACATCCTCGCACGCTTCTGCGATGCCGACACTATCGCCTACACCCAGTGCGAAGACGAATCCGACGAAAACTGGCCTGAACTTCATGCTATGGAGCAGCAGCTCAAAACTCTGAAAACACTTGACGGTAAGCCATATAAACTCGTTCCGCTCCCACTTCCGGACGCACTTTATCTGGACGACTACAGACTTCCGGGCTCCTACGCTAACTTCTTGATTATAAACGGCGCCGTCCTCGTTCCTGGCTCAGGTTCCGCGAAAGATGAAATCGTACGCGAAAGACTCCAGGCGGTCTTCCAGGACAGAACAGTGAAAATAATAGACTGCCGTCCACTTCTTTCAGGACATGGCGGACTGCACTGTGTCACTATGCAGTTCCCTGAAGGCTGGCTGGCAGAATAAACATTAAAAATCATACAATTATGTCTAAGATACTTAAAGTAGGAATGGTGCAGCAGTCTTGTGGAAAAGACATTGCCGCAAATATAGACAAACTCGAACTCAATATACGTGACTGCGCCGCTAAGGGTGCACAACTCGTTGTTCTCCAGGAACTTCACAATAGCGTATACTTCTGCCAGACAGAAGAAGCCTCTATCTGTGACCTCGCAGAACCGATTCCGGGACCATCTACCGACCGCTTCGGAGCTCTCGCCAAAGAACTCGGAGTCGTAATCGTCCTTTCACTCTTCGAAAGACGCGCACCGGGAATCTATCATAACACCGCAGTCGTAATGGAAAAAGACGGAACCATCGCCGGCAAATACCGCAAGATGCACATCCCTGACGATCCATGCTTCTACGAGAAATTCTACTTCACCCCAGGAGACCTCGGCTTCGAGCCGATCCAGACCTCGGTCGGAAACCTCGGTGTTCTTGTTTGTTGGGATCAATGGTACCCCGAAGGCGCCAGAATTATGGCCATGAACGGTGCAGACCTCCTGATTTACCCTACAGCCATCGGCGGCGTAGGAACAGACTGTAAGGAAGAACAGGCTATGCAGAGACAGGCTTGGCAGCTCGTACAGCGTGGACATGCAGTAGCTAACGGATTGCCAGTCATTACAGTAAACCGCGTAGGCCACGAGGATGACCCGTCGGGAAACACCATCGGACTTGACTTCTGGGGATACTCATTCGCAGCAGGTGCCCAGGGAGAAATCCTCGCACAGTTCGACACTGAACACGAAGAAAACAAAGTAGTCGATATCGACATGGACCGCACAGAATACGTCCGTAGAGGATGGCCATTCTTCCGCGACAGAAGAATCGACGCTTATGATCCTATCTTGAAAAGATTCGGTAATCGGTAAATAGAACTCAAGTTTCGCAAGTGCGAAACACCGCTTATGGAGCCCGCGAGGGCGAAAGTAAGTCCCTTCCCCGAGGGGAGGGATTTAGGGTGAGGGTATCGTGTGCAAAAAAAAGTGCGTGGGGCTTAAAGCCTTCGAACGAGTGATAACCCTCAAAAAAGCGCTTGCGCTCAGCAAGTTTGACAACTTGCGAATAGAATCTGGGAATTACATCATTTTCAGAACGTAGTCTGCCTTTATCTTATCGATAATGTTGCAGACTACTTTGAATGTACGGCTATAGTGAGAGTAATTGGCAGGTGTGATGAAATGCACGCGACCCTGCTTGAGAAGTTTCTCTGCTACAGCCTTTTTCTGTTCATTCTCAGGATTATACACTGCGATGGAATGCCCGCCGAACATACTTACAATCTTCATGCAAGGCACATCAGTCTCACCATCACCCACATAAATCATCTGAGTGAACGGAATCCTCTTCTTGTCCTCCGCCATACTCTCATTGACCTCCTTGGTATCCCTCGCGCTGAAAATTCCCTTGTTTATCTTGAAAAGAAACTGCGTCTTTGCCGTATAATCCACAGCGATGCCTGGCCACTCCGCCTCGCCCTTCGCATCATACAGGAACGAACTCGCGAAAATGTGCTTGAACTCCTTGGCGATAGGGCAGCCCTCGATGATCTCCTTCAGCCCTGAAGAATTTATATAATGCTCCACCCTGACACCTTGGCGCTGTCCATATTCATTGACCAGATCGAACCAGCTGCCGAGCCCCTCGAACAACTTGATATCCTTGCCGAACTTCTTGAACTCGCTGCGTCTCAATCTGATACCCTTTAACTTCGCCTCATCGAACATGAGCTTCATATACGCCAAAATATTGCTCGCGTCCTGTCCCGTGGCGATGCGGTTGCTCATCTCCCAGAACTCCTCAGGAGTCTTTCCGACAGCCTGGATGAACCCGAATTCCTGCATGTTTCCCGGCGACAAAGTCCCGTCGAAATCGTAAATCAGTGCGACGATAGGTTTTCTTTTCATATCCTTTCCTCTGTAATATAGACGTATATTGCAACTTCTTTGCTTGCACGTTCACAAATATAACTGAAAGTTATTAAATTTGTGCATTATCTCAAGTTGAATATGGAACATTATTTCTCAAGACTACAGAACGCCGTACGGCTTTATTGGGACAAGCCTGCTGTAAGCAACTATCGGGGTGAAATTTTTACCTATGGCCAGTTGGCCACACAAATCGAGAGATTCCACATCTTCTTCGATGCGTGCGGAATAAAGAAAGGAGACCACATAGCCATCTGCGCGAAAAACACCGCCAGAATGGCCGTATCGTTCCTTTCCGTGAATACATATGAAGCAGTAGTAGTTCCGATCCTTTCAGACTTCACCCCTGAGAGCGTGAACCATTTGGTGGACCATTCGGAAAGCCTTATACTCTTCACTGACAGCGATATATGGGCTAAACTCGATATCCAGGCCATGCCGCGCTTGAAAGCTGTTGTCTCTGTCAATGATTTTACTCTCCTCTGGTCTGCAGGTGAGGAAGTAAAAGCTGCTTTCGCCTCTGTACCAGAAAGATTTACCGCAAAATACCCTATGGGATTCTCCCGCGAAAACGTGAAATACAACACCGACAACTGGGATGACCTCGACATAATCAACTATACCTCAGGAACTACCAGTGCTCCTAAGGGCGTAATGCTCACATACCGTGCGATAAGCGCCACCGTAGACTTCGGTCAGCGTTATATCCCGTCATCAGACAAATTCACGATGGTGTCCATGCTCCCTATGGCCCACATGTATGGTCTTGTGTATGAATTCCTTTATCCATTGTGCAACGGAACCTGCATCACATTCCTCGGCAAGACCCCGTCACCTTCGCTCCTTCTCTCAGCCATGCACGACGTGAAACCGTACCTTCTGATTACGGTCCCTCTCGTCATGGAAAAAGTGTTCAAGAGCGCCATCAAACCGGTTGTCGAAAAGCCTGTCATGAAAGTGCTTACAAGCATTCCTGGAGTAAAATCATTGATCTTTAAGAAAATACGCGAGAAACTTCTCGCGGCGCTGGGTGGAAACCTTCAGATGATCATCATGGGCGGAGCACCGTTGAATCCGGACGTCGAGAAATGGTTCAAGAAAATCGGACTCCCTTACACCGTCGGATACGGAATGACAGAGGCGGCGCCATTGCTGGCATATGAACCTTGCTATTCGTACGTTCCCGGCTCTTGCGGACGCGCGGTTGATTGCGCTACAGTCCGTATCGATTCCGAAGACCCTCAGCACGTTGCGGGCGAAATCCAGGCGAAAGGCGAGAATATCTGCATCGGTTATTTCAAGAATGAAGAAGCTACCAAAGCCGCATTTACCGAGGACGGATTCCTCAAGACCGGCGACCTTGGCGTAATCGACGCGCATGGCAACATCTTCATCAGAGGACGCAGCAAGAGCATGATACTCAGCGCGAACGGCCAGAACATCTACCCTGAGGAAGTCGAAGCCGCAGTGAATAGCCAGGACTTTGTCGCAGAGTCTGTCGTAGTCGACAGGGGAGCCAAGCTCGTCGCCCTCGTGTACCTCGACCACGATGCCATCCGGAAGGCCGGCCTCGACGAGGAAACCATCTCCGACATACCGGAAAGGGTTCGGGTCAATGCCAACAGAACGCTTCCTTCTTACAGTCAGATCCAGAAGGTCGAACTCGTGGACAAGCCGTTCGAAAAGACTCCTAAGATGAGTATCAAGAGGTTTATGTACAAATAGTACGCAACATTTCCCGTCAGTTCTGCATCTATATAATAGTTCCGGACAGAATCCGGACAAATGCAGAAACGGAAATGACAGACAAGAAATTCATTAAAGTGGCTGCTGTAGTTATGGCAGCCACTTTCAGTTTTATTGGGGCGTACGGGCAGTCAAGGCCGGCCGACCCGTCACTTAAATTCGAAGTGCGGATAGGAGCGTCAGTTCCGGAATGGTCGTTGATCGCAAAGTCAAGATTTTGTGATGGCTTCGGATGGGGGGAGAATTTAGATGCCTATGGCCCGAATGACGGTAAAATGGGTTCCATTATAGGCAAATACTCAGGAGCTGTCTACTCTACAGGTGCTGTGACGGCAGAGTTCTCATACATCCTTAAGAAATGGATAACATTCTCAGCAGGAATCGGTTATAATCATTTCTGGAAAGATATATATGATGGCTATAATGATTCCAGGATAGGTACTGCACATGCAGGGGCTATATATTTCATGCCGTTGGCCCGTTTCACCTATTTGTCGCACCGTAACGTGAAACTATATTCAGGACTTGGAATCGGTACCGCGTATTATACTGGATATAATCTCGAAGATTTCCCTTCATGCAAATTCGGAGATGTGGCGGATGAGGCTATTTTTACTCCGATGCTCCAGACCATTCCTTTCGGAGTCAGTTTCGGAAACCGCTTCTTCGGATTTTCTGAAATCGGTATGGGTTCAGTATGGTGCGGTATACGTGCAGGAATTGGATACAGGTTCTAATTATATATGACTATGAATAAATTACATATTATTGTCGCAGTTTTGGCAGGCATGATTGCAGTGACCTCCTGTGAAGTGGATACCTCAGAATGGAACAGTACGCCATGGTCGTTGGAATCTTATTCGATAGGTCTGAGATGTCTGTCGGCAGAATTTCCGGCCGTCAAGATGAGTGAAATGTTGGACTTCGGAACAGAATCCATGTTCGGACCGGGAGAGCATAAGACGAAAATGGTTCTTGAGCAATATGGCGGAAATACCGAAGCTGAACTGGTAACCAAATATGTTGCAGATACTACTTGGGCATTCACCGTCACATCCGGTGCTGACGGCATATTTGAAAATATGAATGCCAAAGGAACCATATCTTTCCATACTCTTCGTAAAGGTGTCCGCGACTGGCAGGTAGAAGTTTCCGGAACGACCAAAGAGTCTACAGGTTACAGTTCATCATATAAATCTCCTGTTCAGATGGTATACAGAATCCACAATAACGATTACAAGCGAAAATACGAAGTGGATCTGAGTGGCGAATTTGAGACTGTCTTTTATCGTGACGGGGCACGCTTTTTTGTCAAGAGTATAACTTATGGAAACAACGAAACAACTGAATATCATTATGACGACTAAACTATTGAAGTCATTGGCCGTATCAGTAGCGGCCATGTTCATCTTTGTTTCTGAAGCCGACGCCTTCCGGCCTATGAGGAAATATAAGTTCGACATCTCTGTGAACGTGTCTGCAGGTGATCCTACATCAGCATTACAGTACTACGAAAGGCCGGGGCTGTCGCATTCTACACCTCCTATGGTATCTGATTTATACTCAGAGGGTATGGTGAATATCGAATACACCGGGTTGTATTCTGTTCGTTTCGAGTCGAAACTTAACAAGTGGTTGGCAGTCGGCGGAGATATTTCAGCATTGCGGATGACAGGAGACCTCTATAAAGGTTTTGACAATAGACATCGGAAGTCAATGACTGGAAATGCGATATATGTCATGCCCGAGGTCAGGTTCTTCTACTTCACAAGTAAATTATCTACTTTGTCCGGAGCTTTGCAGGGCGGTGCCGGATTCTATGACGGATTTTCCCGCAAGGCTTCTGCCGAATTTCAGATTATTCCATTTTCCTATACTCTTGGCAGTCGGATTTATGGCCGTGCGGAGCTTACGTTCGGAACCATGATGAACGGCATGACATTCGGAGTGGGTTTCAGATTTTAGAAAAAGGAGAAGTTATGAAAATGTATAAACGAATAGTGTTTGTCGCTATAATGGCTTTATCATCAGTGTCATGCTGTCTTTCCGGCAGGGACTATGCTCCGTATGAAGGGAAAGAATATATATATTATGCTGAAAATGTTCTCAATAAGTGTATGATTCCTTCTGTAGAGATTTTGGATTACGTCATCATGGCAAAGGAAAAATTCCCGAAACCTATGAAAGAAGGAACGTATGTCATTCCTGACAATAAGGGGTATAAGGTGGGACCCTTTGTTTGTAGTGTAGAGAATGCAGATACCGTATGGTACGTGAATTCAGAGCGTTACATAGTCCGTAGCCCAAGGTTTGGAGAAAAGTCATGGACTATCATCCGAGATGATTCATGTGCGGATATGTCTCATAGAGATTATAAATATATCTATACGGTAACCGCCATCCCGGCAGAAAAGACAGATCCTGTTTTATCTCGTCATACTTGGACCATAAAAGTGGATGGCGTCCGCAAGGAAAAATCAGATTACTCCATGGAGTTCAGTTCTGAAGGCGAGATTACTCTCGAATGGGATGAGCCTGAGACATTTCGCAGCAGCTGGTGTAGACCGACGGGTCTGCTCGGCATATCTTTTAAGAAAGGAAAGGTCGAAAAAGATTGGCTGAAAGTGCTGTACCAGGATGGCTCTGCTCAATACCAAACATCATATAGACCTTACTAGACTGCTCAAGTTTCGCAAGTTGTCAGACTTACCTTCGCCCTCGCGGGCTCCATAAACGGTGTTTCGCACATGCGAAACTTAAGTAGTCTGATAGACTTTACTAGACTGACAATTTGTCACACGTTTCGGAATGGAACGTTATTTGACTGACATTTGGCTGTCCGGATTACCGGGCGGCCTTGTTGTTTGAATGACGACCTCAGGTTCGGGGCAGGCTGCTCAGGTAAACGTCCGGCAACATTGACAAATAAAAAATTAGATATTATGGCAGAGATTAAAGGTAAAATCGGTGTTACCACTGAGAATATATTCCCGGTGATTAAACAATTCTTGTATTCTGATCATGAAATTTTCCTTAGAGAGTTGGTAGCCAACGCAGTAGATGCTACTGAGAAGATGAAGGCACTCGCATCATCAGGCGACTTCAAGGGCGAACTCGGAGAATTGGCAGTCAGAATAGAACTTGACGAGAAAGATAAGGTCCTCAAGATTATCGACCGCGGTATCGGTATGACAGAAGAGGAAATCGACAAGTATATTAACCAGATAGCATTCTCATCAGCAGGGGAGTTCCTGGAGAAATATAAAGACCAGATTGGCAACATTATAGGTCATTTCGGACTTGGTTTCTATTCTGCGTTCATGGTTTCCAAGAAGGTGACCATCGAATCTCTTTCATGGAAAGACGGCGCAAAGGCTGTCAAATGGTCATGCGACGGCAGTCCTGAATATGAGATGAGCGCATCTGACAAGTCTGACAGGGGAACATGTATCACATTGTACTTGGATGATGATTCTTCAGAGTATGCTGCCAAGGGCAAGATCGAGCAGCTTCTGAACAAGTACTGCAAATTCATGCCGTTCCCGATTATTTTCGGCAAGGAGCAGGAATGGAAAGACGGTAAATATGTAGATACTGATAAAGATAAGGTAATCAACACTGTAGAGCCTTTGTGGACTCGCAAGCCATCTGAACTGAAAGATGAGGATTACAAGAATTTCTATAGGGCACTTTATCCTACATACGAAGATCCGCTGTTCTACATCCATCTGAATGTGGACTATCCGTTCCATCTGACAGGTATTCTCTACTTCCCTAAGATTAAGGAGAGAATGGCTATCGAGAAGAATAAGATTCAGCTCTATTGCAACCAGATGTTCGTTACAGACCATGTGGATAACATTGTGCCTGACTTCCTTACGCTGCTTCATGGTGTGATCGATTCTCCGGATATTCCGCTGAACGTTTCCAGAAGTTACCTCCAGAGTGACTCCAATGTGAAGAAGATTTCAGGCTACATCACCAAGAAGGTGGCTGACAGACTGGAAGAAATCTTCAACACTGAGAGAAAGTCTCTTGAAGAGAAATGGGATAACCTTAAGCTCTTTATCGAGTATGGCATGTTGTCAGACGAGAAGTTCTGCGAGAGAGCCATGAATTTCGCTCTTCTGAAGAATACTGACGGCAAATACTTCAGTTTCGATGAATATAGAAAGGCTGTCGAAGGAACTCAGACTGACAAGGATAAGAAGGTCGTTTACTTGTATGCAACTAATCTGGAGTCTCAGTATCAGTTCATTGAGGGTGCCAAGAACAAGGGTTATGATGTCCTGCTCATGGACTGCGAACTCGATTCTCACTTCGTCAACTTGCTGGAGCAGAAGTTGAAAGACTGTCGTTTCAGCCGTGTGGACTCTGACGCTATCGATAACCTTATCCCTAAGGAGGACAGGACGAAGCCGACATTTACCGAGGAGGAAAAGAGCGATATGAGCGATTTGTTCAAGTCAGTTCTTCCTAAGGAGTATGAATACTATGTAGAAGGTGACAACCTCGGCGAGGACGGTGCACCAATCCTGATTACCCAGAATGAGTTCATGCGCCGTTACAGAGAGATGAGCGCCATGGGCGGCGGTATGAATTTCTACGGCCAGATGCCTGAGTCTTACAATATTACGATCAATGTCCAGAATCCTGTGATTGCCAAGATTCTCGAGGCCGAGAAAGCAGAGGTTAAACCTCAGGAGAAAGTCGCTGAAGCAGATCCTGAGATAATAAAGGCAGGCGAGGACAAGAACGCAACTGAGGAGCAGAAGAAAGCTGCAGAGGATGCGAAGACTGCCGTACGTGAGGCTAAAGAGGCTGCCCATACGGCTCATAAGGCTGACATAGAGGAGTTTGCTTCCAAGAACGAGATTCTCCAGCAGGTTACTGATCTCGCCCTTCTTGCAAATGGACTTCTTAAGGGTAAGGCACTCAGCGACTTTATCGCACGTAGCCAGAAGGTCGTAAGCGATGCTTATCTGAAATAGTTCGGTGTTTCGCACTTGCGGAACTTGAAGATTATATGTAACAAAGCCGCGCGCAGGATTCCAAGTCTTGCGCGCGGCTTTGTTTGCATATCCTAAAATCCGCAACTATCATCCAATACACGATTAAGGGTAGATTTATGAGTCG
>OBKV01000432.1_pt1 | contig 35218 bp, 39 predicted proteins | sample 1517301 | NCBI WGS metagenome assembly OBKV01 (sample SAMN04571685, study PRJEB22368) | human gut metagenome | biome: human gut; material: stool | host: Homo sapiens | place: Luxembourg | collected 2012-06-29 | reverse complement strand
TATAAATTAACTATTTTTTACTCGCTATTATCCACAAAAACATAATTCTGTTACCGAAATTTTATTTTTTTAGTCTGAATAGTAACTTAAAATTGCTTTATTTTTCGTTTATATTTCTATATATAACTCATATTTTTAATATTACCTAATAAAAGAATTGAAATTAATATTTAATCTTTTAAAAAAATTTTTTAATTTTTTTGTGTTTTATGGTTTCATATATATAAATTAGTGATATAATTAATATATGTGATTGGAGATGATATTTTTGACAAATGATAAAGATGAAGTAGATGTTAAAGAACTTTATGAAAAACAGTGTATTTTGGAAAAAGATGAGTTTTTAAAATCGTATAATATTAATATAAATGGTCTTTCTAAAGAAAATGTTATAAAAAATCAAAAACAATATGGCAAAAATCAAATAAAACAAGCAAAAGAAAAGAAATGGTATAATTATTTGTTTGAAAGTCTTTTTACACCATTTAACTCTATTTTACTTGGTATAGTTTGCATACTATGTTATACAGATCTATACCTACAAAATCCACCCAGTTATGCAAATATATTAGTTATTTTAATTCTTATCAGTGCTAGTACACTTTTAGATTTTTTCGAAGAATATCGTTCAAATAAAGCAGCTCAAAAACTAAAAGAAATAGTTGCTACTAGCACGACTGTAATACGTAATGGTAAAGAGATAAAAGTACCTATAGTAGATATTACTATAAATGACATTATTATTCTTTCAGCCGGAAGTTTAATACCCGCTGATCTTAGAATAATAGAAGCAAAAGATTTATACGTAAGTCAATCTTCTTTAACTGGTGAATCAGAAAGTATAAAAAAAGAAATAAACTCAAGCTTAAAATCAGAAGATATAGATAGTATTTCAGATTTAGACACAATATGTTTTATGGGAACAAATGTAATATCTGGCAGTGCAAAAGGTGTTGTAATAAAAACAGGCGATGATACTTACTTTGGTAAAATAGCACATACTCTTACTTTAGGAAAACCAAAAACAGCATTTCAAAAAGGAATAGAAAATGTAAGTAAGCTTCTTATTAAATTAATGTTAATTATAATTCCTATTGTATTTTTACTTAACATTTTTAAACATGATATTGTTACAGCTTTTACATTCTCTGTAGCAATAGCAATATGTATAACTCCTCTTTTACTTCCTGTTATTCTATCTTCTAGTCTATCTAAAGGTGCAGTTAGAATGTCCAAAAAAAAGACAATAGTAAAAAAATTAGATGCAATTGAAAATTTTGGTGCGATGAACATACTTTGTACTGATAAAACTGGAACGCTTACAGAGGATAAAATTGTATTGGAGAAATATTTAAATATTAACGGTGAACAGGATATACGTGTATTAAAACACGTTTTCTTAAATTCCTTTTTTCAAACAGGTCTAAAAAGTAATATTGACGAAGCAGTTATAAAAAGAGGACTATTAAATGAAATGGATAAATTTAAGTCAATATATAAAAAAATAGATGAGATTCCTTTTGATTTTTCACGTAGAAGACTTTCAGTAATTGTAAGTGATGGAAATAAAAAGCAATTAATTACTAAAGGTGCTGTAGAAGAAATACTTAATATTTGTACTATGGTAGATTATAAAGGAAAAGTTAGCAATATTACAAAAGAAATAAAAGAAAATATTTTAAAAATAAGTAAAGACTTAAATAAAAATGGGCTAAGAGTTGTGGCTGTATGCCAAAAAAATGATATAAATGATAAAAATACCTTTACTATAGAAGATGAAAGTAATATGATATTACTAGGGTTTATTGGATTTTTAGATCCACCAAAAGAAACTGCAAAAGAATCTATAGAAAAATTAAATCGTTCTGGCATAAGAGTCATTGTTCTTACAGGTGATAATGCTGAAGTTACAAAATGTATTTGTGATAAAGTGGGCATAGTATCTAAAAAAATAATTCTAGGTAATGAACTTGATAAATTATCAGATTTTGCCGCATTAAGAGTTATAAAGAAAAATAATATATTTGCAAAACTTTCTCCTATTCAAAAAGCTAGAATTATACGTCTTTTAAAATTAAATGGTAATACAGTAGGATATATGGGAGATGGTATCAATGATAGCCCATCACTTACTAATTCTGATGTTGGTATTTCAGTAGATACAGCTGTTGATGTTGCTAAAGATTCCGCAGATATTATATTACTTCAAAAAGATTTAAATGTTTTACTTGATGGTGTAACAGAAGGAAGAAGAACTTTTACAAACTTAATGAAGTATATAAAACTTGCAACAAGTTTTAATTTTGGAGAAGTAATTTCTATAATTATAGCTAGTATTTTCTTACCTTTTTTACCAGAAACTCCAATACAATTATTGTTTGAAGGTCTTTTATATGATTTTGGACAAATGACATTACCATTTGATAATGTTGATAGCGAAACTTTAAAGAAGCCTAAGAAACTTTCAATAAAAAAATTAAAGCAATTCATATTTTTTATGGGACCTTTTAGTGCAGTTTTTGATTTGATAGTATATTCAACATTATGGTTTATATTTAAAGTAAGAGACGTTGCAACATTCCAAACTATTAGTTTTACTTATAGCATAGTTTCTAATTTAATAGGCTTACATATTATAAGAACTGCAAAATTACCATTTATACAAAGTAATGCTAGTAAACCTGTATATTTTTCTTCAATTATATTAATACTAGCTGGCATTATAGTACCTTTCACTTTCCTTGGAAAAATGATTGGATTAATTCCTCTTACTTTTGAATATATAGCTCTAATTTTATTTGTTACTATATTATACTGTATTATAGCTTTATTCGTTAAAAAGATATATATAAAAAAATATGGTGAATGGATTTAAATTCACCATATTTTTTATATCTTTCTTTATATTTCTTCTATGTTTTTTTAAATTATATAATGTTTATAATTGTCTTTTAACTCTGCAAAATATTTTTAAATAAATCAAACAATTTAATAACTATGTAAACATATATTCCCATTAATCCTATCCCACCTAAAATACCTGTTACTAATCTTCGTATGTTATTAGAACTTAATATATTAAAAAATTGTAAAGACCAATCTATTAATGTAGTGAGTATAAGTAAAAATAATAAATATATATTTAACTTACAATTGAATATTAATAAAAAAATGCATAAAATATACCCTAAAATTATACCTAAGCATCTCGCACAAATAGGTAACTGGTATCCCTTAAAAAAGAAGCTTCTCTCTGGTAACTGATGACATCCCCAGTACTTATCAAACCAAATCATAGATTTTATCCATAATTTATCTTTATTTACATTTTGAATTTGTTTCCACATTTTTTACACACCCAATAATGTGTTGTCCTAGTTTTCCCAGTTCCACAAAGTCCTAATAAACCACAAAAACATAATTTCCAAAAACTAGCTCCTTTTCCTTTTACATCACTTATAACTTCTAAATCTTCACTTCCACATTTCTGACACTTCATACAAAACTCTCCTTTACATTATAATTGTATTATAGCTTATATTGTCAAAAAGTAGTGTCGAAATATGTCGATGGTATTTAAAATAATTTTACCATAATGCTTCAGCAAAATCAGCTTCTTTTTTTCTATATTTATTTCATTTTTTGGTCTATTTTTTCATGCTTATCTTTTATAGTTTGTATAACCTTATTTTTTACTTATTGTCTTATCTTGCATAATCATTTTAAATATTATAGAGTTTCTAATATCCGTGTTAATCTCTATAATTACAATTAAAAAAAGAAAATATTAAAAATTTAATACTTTCTTTCAAAAAATATATTTATTGGCGGAAGAGGTAGGATTCGAACCCACGGTGCCTTGCGACATCATCAGTTTTCAAGACTGACTCCTTAAACCACTCGGACACTCTTCCGTACTAGGTACAATAATTATTATACCAGTTTTTTTTCATTTGTCAATACTTTTTAGTAAATTTAATAATATTAAGTATCTAAAATATATTTCTTTATTAACAAATTTTTAATTTCTGATGGCAATAAATTATATTGTTCTAATTCATTACACTTTATATAAACAATTTCATAGTCTCCATACTTTTCTACATCTGGATTTGTCCATTCAGGCCCATTACCTGGTTTAATTACTCCTGATTTTAATGAACATATATAAAATATTTCTTGTCTTTTTATATCCGAATTGAATATATTGGCAATCTCTTTAGTTATGTCAATTTCAACACTTAATTCTTCATATACTTCACGTATTACTGTATCCTCACTTGACTCACCATTTTCTATATGACCACCAGGAAATGTATAATAAACCTTGTCTATATTTCCATTCTTATATTTTGTTCTTTTTATAGAAACTATATATTTTTCAGCATCCTTTTCTACTTCAATTATAGCTCTAGCAGTTTTTTCACAGTTCATGATTCACCTACATTTTTATATTTAATTTAGAAAGTAAACTTTCTAATCCTTCTTCATCATTATATTCGATTACAAGTTTTTGATGTTTTTTGTTAGAGTCAATCTTTACTTTATAACCAAAATAATCTTTTAGTTTTTCCTCTAATTTTTGATAATATACAGTTTTAGGCTGTTTTTTATTTTGCTTTCTTTCATATTCTTCTGCACCATATATTAGCTTTTCTACTTCTCTTACAGTAAGTCTTTTTTCTATAATTTTATCAGCAATTTCAATTTGTTTCTTCTCATCGTTTATTGCAAGTAAAGCTCTTGCTTGTCCTTCAACTAGTTTTCCTTGTAATATATAATCTAAAATCTTATCTGGAAGTTTTAATAATCTCATAATATTAGATACAGCTGGTACACTTTTACCTGTTACTTTAGCAACTTCACTTTGTGAATAGCCATCTATTTCCATTAATTCTTTCAATGCTCTTGCAATTTCAATTATATTTAAGTCTTCTCTTTGTATATTTTCAATTAATGCTACTTGTTTTTTCTTAGTATCGGTATAATCTTTTATAATTGCTGGTATTTCTTTTAATCCGGCTTTTTTTGCAGCACGCCAACGTCTTTCCCCAGCTACAATAGTATAGCCATTTTCATCTTTTACAACTAATATTGGTTGTATTACTCCATTTTCTTTTATAGAATTGGTTAATTCTTCTAATTTTTCTTTATCAAAAATTTTTCTTGGTTGATTTAACATTGGTTCTATTTCAGTTATATTTAATTCAACAACTTTTTCAATTTCTTTATGAGCTTTCTTCTTTTGTGGCTTTGCTATTTCTTCAATTACTTCAGTATCTTCACCAAAGAAAACATTTAATCCTCTTCCAAGACCTTTCTTTTCTTTTTGCATAAATTACACACCCTTTTCATTTGATTTTAACAGCTCTTTAGCTAGCTTTTTATATGTTTCTGCTCCTTTAGAATCATTATCGTATAAAGTTATTGGTAAACCATGACTTGGAGCCTCACTTAAGCGAATATTTCTTGGTATAATAGTTTGAAAAACTTTATTGCCAAAATATTTTTCTACTTCATTTGCTACTTGTAATGATAAATTAGTTCTAGCATCATACATAGTCAAAACTACGCCTTCTACTTCTAAATCTTTATTTAAATGCTTTTGTACTAATTTTATAGTGTTTATAAGTTGACCTAACCCTTCAAGTGCATAATACTCACATTGTATTGGTACTAACACACTGTTTGAAGCCGTGAATGCATTAAGTGTTATTAATCCTAAAGATGGTGGACAATCTATAAAAATATAGTCATAATCATCTTTTATTGTGTCAATAGCACTCTTTAATCTAGTTTCTCTTGAAACCATTGAAACAAGTTCAACTTCAGCACCTGCTAAGTCTATATTTGCTGGACAAACATCTAATTTTTTTACCATTGTTGGTTGTATAGTTTCCTTCATATCTATTTCATCAATTATAACATTATAAATAGATTTGTTATCATGTGCTTCAATTCCAAGACCGCTTGTTGCATTTCCCTGAGGATCTATATCTACTAATAATACTCTTTTTCCTTTTTGTGCTATACAAGTACTTAAATTAACTGCTGTAGTGGTCTTTCCTACACCACCTTTTTGATTAGCAATTGATATTACCTTTGCCATAATGTCACCTCGCCTTCTATTATATAATATTTTCTTACAAAAAAAAAGAGAAAAATACAAATTTAGTATTTTTCTTCTCCTTTTGTCTCTTTTTTTGCTATTTAAGAGGGTTCTTTTTTATTTGACCATTATTTCTAGGATAGTTTTTAGGCGTATTGTCATTTTTAAAAATCTCTAATATATATCTATGATATTTTTCATTATTTACTTCATAAGTATATTTATACAAATTACTAACACTGCATTTTAAAATATCAAAAGCTTTTTTTGCCTCGTCTATCTCAATATTAACACTATCTCCTTTTAAAAATAAACACTTTCCGCCTACTTTTATATATCCACTATCATATTCAAGTAAAGTAGATAGATTTGATACAGCCCTTGATACAACTATATCATACTGCTGTCTATACTCTTCTTTATTTGCTAATTCTTCTGCTCTGCCATGCACTATTTCAATATTTTTTAAATTTAATTCCTTTATAACTTCTTTTAAAAATATTAATCTTTTATTTAAAGCATCAAGTAATGTAATTTTTACTTTATTATTAAAATATATTGATATTACTATACCCGGAAACCCTGCTCCAGTTCCTACATCTATTATATTACTACCATCTGGAATATATTTTACTATTTCTAAACAATCTATATAATGTTTCATTATAACTTCATAATCTTCAGTAATACTAGTTAAATTCATCTTTTGATTCCATTCGATTAGTAAATCTTTATATTTTTCAAACTTTTGCAGCATTTCATCAGTTAAGTCTATTCCTACTTTATCAGCTTCTTGTTTTAATACCATTTTAAAGCCATATTTTTCAATATAATCATTTTTCATATGAAAACTCCTTTATTGTTTATTCTGACTCAAAAATATCAATAAAACCGAAATATCAGCCGGAGAAACACCAGAAATTCTTGACGCTTGACCTACTGATAAAGGCTTTTGTTTATTTAATTTCTGCCTTGCTTCTAAACTAAGTCCCTTTATTTGTTCATAATCAATTTCTTCACTTAGTTTTTTATTTTCAAGCTTTTTAAATTCATCAATCTGCTCTAATTGCATTTTAATATATCCTTCATATTTAATCTCTATTTGTGCCTCTTCGTATATTGAATCTAATAGTTTAGGTCTATCAATATCTATACTAGTTAAATTTTCATAATTTAACTCACTTCTTTTTAATAATTCAGACAATTTAACTCCTGTAGTAATCTTAGAACTTCCAAGTGATTCAAGTAATTTATTAACTTCATCAGTAGGCTTAACTACAGTTGTTTTTAACCTTTCAATTTCTTTTTCTATCTTAACTTTTTTATCTAAGAATTTATTATATCTTTCGTCACTTATTAAACCTATATCATGTCCTAATTCAGTTAAACGTAAATCAGCATTATCTTGTCTTAACATTAGTCTGTATTCTGATCTTGATGTCATCATTCTATACGGTTCATTTGTACCTTTAGTAACTAAATCATCAATTAAAACACCAATATATGCTTCAGATCTATCTAAAATAATTGGTTCTTTATTATCTATTTTTCTACTAGCATTAATACCAGCCATCAAACCTTGAGCTGCTGCTTCCTCGTAACCAGAACTCCCATTAACTTGCCCAGCAAAAAATAATCCATCTATTCCTTTATATTCTAGGCTTAAAGCTAGATTAGTAGAATCAATGCAATCATATTCAATAGCGTAAGCTGGTCTCATCATTTTCGAATTTTCTAAACCTGGAACACTTCTATACATCTGTATTTGTATTTCCTCTGGCATAGATGATGACATACCTTGTATGTACATTTCTGAAGTTTTTTCACCCAGAGGTTCAATAAATAACTGATGTCTTGGTTTATCACTGAAACGTACTACTTTATCTTCTATTGAAGGACAATATCTAGGTCCAATACCATGTATTTTTCCACTATATATAGGTGATCTATGTAAATTATTATTTATAATTTCATGAGTTTTTGAAGTAGTATATGTAAGATAACAAGATACTTGTTTTTTGTTTTTTATTTCTTCATTTTCTTCGTTTTCAAAAGAAAATGGTATTATTTTTTCATCACCTTTTTGTTCTTCTGTTTTGGATAAATCCATTGTATTTACATTTATTCTTGCTGGAGTTCCAGTCTTAAATCTTCTAAGCTCAATACCTATATCTAATAAACTCTGTGATAAATCATTTGCTGGGAATACTCCATCTGGTCCACTTTCATATGAGACTTCACCAATAATAACTTTTCCTTTTAAATATGTACCTGTAGCTACAATTACAGCTTTAGCATGAAAGGTCGCACCTATTTTTGTTTTTACTCCTATTACTTTGCCATTTTCAACTAATATTTTCACAATTTCTGCTTGATAAACATCAAGATTATTTTGATTTTCCATAGTTTTTTTCATTTCAATATGATACATTTTTCTATCAGATTGAACTCTTAAAGAATGAACTGCAGGACCTTTTGAGATGTTAAGCATTTTTGATTGGATAAATGTTTTATCAGCATTTTTTGCCATTTCTCCACCTAGTGCATCAATTTCTCTTACAAGATGCCCTTTTGAAGTTCCACCAATACTAGGATTACAAGGCATATTTGCAAGAGTATCAAGATTAATAACAAAAGCAGCTGTCTTTTTTCCAAGTCTTGCACTAGCTAAGGCAGCCTCACAACCAGCATGTCCAGCTCCAATTACTATTACATCATAATCTCCTAAACAATAATCTTTATTTTCCATATATTCACCTACTTTCCTAAACAAAATTTTTCAAATATTTTATTTACAACATCTATAGATACATCGGCACCAATTATTTCACCTAAAGATTTAGTCGCATTTTTCACGTGAATAGATATTATGTCAATCGGTTCAGAAAGTTCTATAGCATTCTTTGCTTGCTCTAATAATTCGACAGATTTCTTAAGTAAATCTTTATGTCTAATATTTGTTATTATTAATTCATGTTCAAAATCTAAATCATTCTTATTGAAAATTTTTAATATAGTCTTCTTTAATTCTGATATACCCTCATTATTTATTATAGACATTGGTATAACATGGTCAATATATTCTAATTTGCTCAAAAAAGTGTCAAAAATCGATTTTTCTACTTTATCCATCTTATTTATCACTACAACCAATTTTATTCCTTTATTTTGGATTTTAGAAAGCACATCAAAATCTTTTTCATCCATTCCCTCTTCAGCATTAAAAAGATATATCACAAGATCAACTTCTTCTAATTTTTTTAAAGTTTTTTCCACACCTATTTTTTCTACTATATCTTCTGTTTCTCTTATACCTGCTGTGTCAGAAATATTTAAAACAACGTCACCAATATTTATAGTTTCCTCAACTATATCTCTTGTTGTACCTGGAATATCAGTTACAATAGCTTTATCATAATCAGCAAGTTTATTAAGAAGTGAAGATTTACCAACATTTGGTTTTCCAAGTATAGCAACATTAATACCTTCTTTTAAAATTCTTCCTTGCTCATATGTAGAAAGTATGTTATTTATCTCTTCAATCTTTTTATTAAGTAATACTTTTACATTTTCTGGATCAACTTCATCATAATCATATTCTGGGTAATCAACACTTACTTCTATATGTGCTAATAACTCAATTAACTCTTCTCTTAACTCTTTTATCTTGTTTGACAAATTACCTTCTAATTGTTTTGATGCCACTCTACTTTCAGTCTTAGTTTTAGCATTTATAAGGTTTATAACAGCTTCTGATTGAGCTAAATCCATTTTGCCATTAATAAAAGCTCTTTTAGAAAATTCTCCAGGAGTTGCAAGTCTTGCACCATTTTCTAAAACTAATTCTAAAATTTCACGTGTTATTTCATTTCCACCATGACAATTAATTTCACAAATATCTTCTCCTGTATATGATTTTGGAGCTTTAAAATATGAAACTAATACAGTGTCTAGAATATCATCATCCTTATATATTTTACCATATACTATTTTATTTGGTTCTAATTTAGATTTAGTTTTAAAAATTCTACTAATTATATCTAAGCTATCTTTTCCACTAATTCTTATTATGCTTATCCCACTATTCGAAAGTGCGGTTGCAATAGCAGCTATAGTATCTGTTGACATAACAAATCCTCCTTTTCTTTTTAAAAGCCAGCATAAAATGCTGACTTTCACTATTTATTAATTATATTTTTTCTTAATTACTACTCTTCTTCTTGGCTCTTCTCCTATACTTTCAGTTTCAACATCATCTCTAGAAGCAAGCTCAGTATGAATTATAAGTCTTTCATAAGCAGACATTGGTTCAAGTCTAATTGGTTTTCTAAACTTAATAACGTTATTTGCCATTTTATCTGCAAGTTTTCTTAATTTTTCTTCTTTTTGTTTTTTGTAATCATTTATTTCTACAAAAACTTTAGCATATTCTTCATCTTCTCTTTGTAACATAGAATTAATTAAAGATTGAAAACTTTCTATTGTCTTTCCTTTATAACCTATTAAATGACCAACTTTATTACCATTAAGTTTTATAAGTACTTGATTTTCTTTTTTATCAACAGTATATTCAATGTCACTTTCACCAGTAATTCTAAATATATTTGATAATATTTCTTTTACCTTTGTAGCTGTTTTTTCAAACTGCTCATCACTAATTTTTTTATCTACAGTTAATCTTACTTTTGCCATCTTTGCTGATAAAATACCAAGTACACCACCAGATGAAGGTTCTTCTAAAATTTCAATTTTTACATCATCTCTAGAAACTTTTAAATCTTCTAAACCTTTTCTAATAGCTTCTTCTGTTGTTTTTCCTATTTGTTCTGTAATTTTTTTCATTTTTTTATTCCTCCTTCATTTAGAGCTAATTTTTCTTTATCTTTCTTTATAATCCAATTAGTTAGATATTGTTGGAATATTTGTAATATACTACCAAATAACCAATAAATACCTAAAGCAAGAGGCATTGAATAAGAAATTGATGCAGATAACAATGGCATCATAATATTCATTGACTTTTGCATTTGTTTTTGTTCATCTGTCATATTTGAATTTTTCATCATAAGCCTATTTGATAAAACAGAAAATACTATTGTAAGTATTGGAATTGCAAGAGATAATGGACTTGCTTTTTTTGCTTCATCCTTGCTAAAAACATTAGCAGGAATATCACCTAAATTAAATCCTTTGAATACTTGCATATTTAGAAGATTCTTTTCTTTAGCAATAGGAATTTCATATTCTTTCATTTCCTTATCAGATACATCTTCTTTTTGTAAGTATTCTTGTGTATATGCTTTTATATCTTCTTGTGGTGTTCTTACAATATATGTTAATGGTTGCTTAACAATCATAAACATTGCAAGTATAAGTGGTATTTGTATAAGTAATGGTAAACATCCACCAAGAGGATTTATTTTATTTTCACTATATAACTTTGTTAGCTCCTCTGCTTGTTTTTGTTTATCATTTTTATATTTTTCTCTAATCTTTTGGTCTAAAGGTCCTATTCTATTCATTTTTTCAGTGGATTTTATTTGAATCCAATATAATGGGAATAATATTACTTTAGTAAGTATTGTAAATAATATTATAGATACAAAATAATTATTTCCAACTAAACTATATATAAAGCGGATAATCATCCCCAAAAAACTAGCTATAGCTCCTATCATTTATTTTCTCCTTTTATTTTAATTTATCAATTCCGCCTTTTGAAAACGGATTACATTTTAATATCCTTATAAAACCAAGCATGTTACCTTTAATTATACCATACTTGTCAACTGCCTGTTTTGTGTATTCTGAACATGTTGGATAATATATACATCTATGTCCAAGTGATGGTGATATAAATTTTTGATAAAACTTTATACATAATATTTCAATATTCCTTGGTATCTTATATACAAATATTAATATTTCTTTAATTTTCATATAAATTAAGCTCCTTAAAACTGTTTATAATCTCATTATGTATGACATTAAAATCTAAGTTATTAATAGTTGTAGTTTTTTTATATATTATAAGTATATTATAACCTTTTTTTAACTTATCTTCTTCTAACTTATATGCTTCTCTTCCCCATCTTTTTAACTTGTTTCTTTGTACACTATTACCATTTTTCTTAGAAACACAAACTGCAAAAAAATTTATGCTCCTATTCTTTTTTATGTTACATACATGAACTGTAATATTCTTATTTATAACATATCTTCCCTTTTTTAATATATACTTAAAAGTTCTCTTTTTTTTAATAATTAAAGTAAATTTCATACTTTACTCCTCATTTATTAGAAAAAGTGAGTATGAAAAACATACCCACTTTTTTAAGTAGACTAAGCACTTAATACTTTTCTTCCTTTTGCTCTTCTGTTCTTTAAAACAGTTCTTCCAGCACTAGTTTTCATTCTTTTCATAAATCCATGAACTCTTTGTCTATGTAATTTTTTTGGTTGATAAGTTCTTTTCATTGTTACACCTCCTAAATGTAAAACATATTTTAAATTTTAATTATCTAATATAAAAAATTATTATGTTATTAAAAATACACATATATCTTTTCAATCAAGTGAATTTATTATATAACATTTTTTTTTATTTGTCAATTTTTTTTATAAAAAAATAAAAAAAGTTGCTATAATTAATATAACAACTATATTTTTTCTTACAAAATTATAAAATCTAAAAAAAATAATCGAATTTTTGTAGCAACATTTAATTTTATTGTAAATTATGTGTTCATTTTGTGTTTATATTATGATAATCTATAAAAAATTGTAATAATTTTGAAAGTTATCCACAGGTATGTTGAAAATTTATACTGCTCTTAAAAGATATAAATTTTTTTATCAAAAAGTGTTAAAAGTATTGTATTTTTCTACATTTCATGATATATTAATGCTGTAAAAAATTGTATTAATTTTCACATGTTTCACATCAATCCACAACAATTATGTAAAATTATTAATTAAATTATCTTAAATTGTCGAAAAGTTATCAACAGTTGTGGATAACTCTGTGGAAAACTTAAAAAAACATGTGTTTTTAGAAAGGTGGTTTTATGGAAAAAAATTTTACTGAAATTTGGTCTGAAGCATTGGAATTACTAAAAAACGAGATGTCACAAGTAGCTTACAAAACTTATGTTGAAGTAATATCTCCAAGACTTGTTGATGAAAACACAATTTGTTTCATTTTGCCTTCTAGTTATCATATAGATATTTGTAAAAAGAGATTTCTAGATTTAATTGAAAATACGCTTACAATTTTAACAAATAAATCTTATGATATTTTATTCGAATCAAAAGAAATTATTCCAGAAACAAATAATGAAATAAGAGAGACAAGCATATCAAATTTCCAAACTCAAAAAACCACAAAAGAAGAAAGTGTAGAGGAGAAGCATGAGAATAATGTTATTCCTACAGAACAAAAAACAAAAGATATTCAAGGTTTAAATCCAAAATACACATTTGAAAACTTTATTATAGGATCAAATAATAGGTTTGCAAATGCAGCAGCTGTAGCTGTATCAGAAAATCCAGGAAAAAAATATAATCCTTTATTTATTTATGGGGGAGTAGGACTTGGAAAAACTCATTTAATGCAGGCTATAGGAAATGCAATGTGTAGTGCTGATCCAAATACAAAAATTATATATTGTACAGGAGAAGTATTTGCAAATGAATTAGTATCAGCAATTATGTCTGATAAAAACGAATCTTTTAGAAAAAAATATAGAAATATTGACTTATTATTAATCGACGATATTCAGTTTTTAGCTGGAAAAGAGAAGTGCCAAGAGGAATTTTTCCACACTTTCAACACTTTATGGGAAAGTGGTAAACAAATAGTATTAACATCTGAAAAACCACCAAAAGAAATTCCTTTACTAGAAGATAGATTAAAAACTAGATTTGAAATGGGACTTTCTGTTGATATTCAAACTCCAGATTACGAAACACGTCTTGCAATACTTAGAAAAAAGGCAGAAAAGGAAAGATATGTAATTGACGATGAAATACTTGTTAAAATTGCTACAAGAGTTAAATCTAATATAAGAGAATTAGAAGGTGTATTTAATAAATTAGTAGCATATACATCATTTACAAATAATCCATTAACAGATGCTGTAGTAGAAAATACAATAGAATCAATATTGGTAAAAAATACAAAAGTAATTACTAGTAAACTAATCATGCAAGTAGTATGTAAATTTTTTAATATAAAAGTACAAGATATGACTAGTACAAAACGTTCAAATAGTGTAGCTTTTCCAAGACAAATAGCTATGTATTTATGTAGAGAATTAGCAAATATGTCATTTCCTAATATAGGTAAAGATTTTGGGGGTAGGGATCATTCAACTGTATTACATGCATACTCAAAAATAACAAGTGAGTATAATAGTAATCCTGAGACTAAAGATTTAATAGAAGAAATTAAGAAATCCTTATCTATAGAGGATTAGAAGGTAATATTACACAAATATTACAAAAACATAACACAAATATTACATATAAAAAGTTATCCACAATAAAATGTGGACAACTATGTTTATAAAATGTGGATAACTAAAAAAGAAAAATTTTATCCACACAGAACATATTTTCTGTGGAAAAAATAAACATGTTATCCACAAGTTTATCAACACCTTTAAATACAATAAAATAGATTATTTGACAATGTTTTCCACTATTTCCACAATACCTACTACTACTACTACTAAATTTATATATAATATAATATTAATAATTATGTTTGTAAAATCGCAGATTATAAACAAACATTCTGTGTAAATTGTGGAAAATTCTATATATAAAAAAAGAAAAATATTAAAATATTTTAAAAATATAAAAAAATAATTTACAATAATCAACATTAAATTGTTTATAATGTTAATAACTTATTAAAAAAGGAGAAAATAAAATGAATATAAAATGTAATTTAAAAGATTTAATAAACGGATTAAATATTGTAGCTAAAGCAGCTAATAAAACTACAATGCCTATATTAGATGGTGTATTAATAGAAGCTTTTCAAGGAACAGTTAAATTAACAACCTATGATTTAGATATAGGATCAGAGCATACATTTAGTTGTGAAGTATTATCTGAAGGAAGTACAGTTGTAGATATAAAGATGTTAAATGAAATAGTAAGAAAGATAGAAGATGAAACTATTGAAATAGAAGTAAATGAAACAGTATTTATATTAAAATCAGTAAACGGAATTTTTAAATTAGCAGTTATGAATCCAGATGAATATCCTAAATTACCAATATTTAATATAGAATCATCTGTAACATTAGAACAAAAAATATTAAAAGATATGATAAAAAGAACTTTATTTTCTGTAAGTAATGATGAAAATAGACCAATATATAATGGAGCTTTACTTAAAGTAGAAGATAATATTTTAACTCTAGTTGCTATAGATGGTTTTAGATTATCATTAAGAAAATATTTAAGTGAAAAAAATATTAATAATTTTAAAGCAATAATTCCTGGTAAAGTATTATCTGAATTATTTAAAATATTAAGTGAAGAAGAAAATCAAAGTGTAAAAATAGGTATAAATAAAAATCAAGCTTTATTTGAAATTGGACAAAGTATAATTGTTAGTAGAATAATTGAAGGTGAATTTTTAAATTATAATAATATAATTCCAGAAAATTATGAAACAAGAATAAGAATTAAAACAAAAAGTCTTTTAGATTCTTTTGAAAGAGTTGCTTTATTTGCAAAAGAAAATAAAGAAAAAGATAAAAAATCACCAGTTAAAATGAATATTGAAATTGATGGTGTTATATTAAGTTGTGTAAGTGAAAATGGAGACGCAAAAGAAATGATTTCGGCGGTTGTAGAAGGTAAAGATATAGAAATTGGATTTAATCCAAGATATGTTATTGAGGCTTTAAAATCAATTGATGATCAAGAAGTATATGTTGAATTTACTTCAAATATTTCTCCAGTTTTAATTAAGCCAGTAGCAAATAATGAATTTATATATGTTGTTTTACCAATAAAATTAAAACAATAATTTTAAATTTATTTATAATTAAAAATAATAAAATAAAAATGTTGATACTTAAAAATATATCAGCATTTTTATTTTGTATTTTTATAAAAAAAATGGGTATTAATTTTAATATTTTAATCTTTTTATAATATTTGATTTTAAAAAAATATTTTGGTATAATACAATTTAAATGGGGTATAAAAATGTATATAAAAAATATAGAATTAGAAAATTTTAGAAATTACAATAAACAAAAAATAGATTTAATTAATGGTATTAATTTATTTGTTGGGGATAATGCTCAAGGAAAAACTAATATAATAGAATCAGTTTATTTATCTGCAATAGGAAAATCATACAGGACTATAAAAGATGTTGAAGTAATTAATTTTGAAAAAGATTATTGTAGAATTATTTTAAATTATAATAAATTAGATATAAATAAAAAAATAGAATTATTTATTAATAATTTAAATAAAAAAATAATAAAACAAGATGAAGTAAAAATAGGAAAGCTCTCTGAACATGTAGGAGAGATATTAATAGTAATTTTTTCACCAGATAGTTTAGATATAGTAAAAGGGTCACCTGCAAAAAGAAGAAGTTTTTTAGATATGATTTGTTCACAAATTTCAAAATCATATTATATTAATTTACAAGAATATATAAAATGTCTAAAAATAAAAAATTCACTATTAAAAAATGGAAATATAGATAAAGAATATATTTTTGTATTACATGAAAAAATGAGTGAATATATTTTTAATATTGTAAATTATAGAAAAATAATAATAGATAAACTATTAGAAAAATCAAAAGTAATTCAAAATAATTTAACTAAAAATACTGAAGATATAAATTTAATATATATTTCTGATTTTATAAATTTAGAAAAAAATGAAATTAAAAAAATTTTAGATAATTATTTAGAAATAGAAGTAATAAGAAAAATCTCTTTAAAAGGAATTCAAAGAGATGATATTGGAATATTTGTTAATGATAAAGAAGTTTCAAAATATGGTTCGCAAGGACAAAATAGGACAGCACTATTAACTTTAAAACTAGCAAATTTTGAATTATTAAGAGAAGAAAATAACGAAAATCCAATATTATTACTTGATGATATAATGTCTGAATTAGATTCGAATAGAATTAGATTTTTACTTGATTATATAAAAGATTATCAAAGTATAATTACCACAACTGACGCTTCTTTTGCAAAAAATGCTGAAAATACAATAATATATAAAGTAAAAAATGGTGAAATTACGCAATTTTAATATATTTTTAATGCTTTTTGAAATATAAATGAAATTTAATTTTTGAAAAAAGCAAAATTATACTTGAAATTTAATATGAATTTATGATATAAATATAGAGTACATTAATATATTTAGGAAAAGAGGTAGAAATAATGGCAAAATATGATGAAAATCAAATACAGGTACTAGAAGGATTAGAAGCTGTAAGAAAAAGACCAGGAATGTATATAGGAAGTGTATCTGAAAGAGGATTACATCATTTAGTATATGAAATAGTAGATAACAGTGTTGATGAAGCATTAGCAGGTTATTGTACAGAAATAAATATAGAAATTTTACCAGATAATGTAATATCAGTACAAGATAATGGTAGAGGTGTACCACTTGGAATGCATCATAAGATGAATAAGCCAGCTATCGAAGTTGTTTATACAGTATTACATGCTGGAGGTAAATTTGGCGGTGGAGGCTACAAGGTATCTGGTGGTCTACACGGAGTTGGTGGTTCAGTTGTTAATGCTCTTTCTGAATGGATGACAGTAGAAGCATCTAATGGTGATGGACTTTATTCAATATCTTTTTCAAGAGGTAAAGTAACAGAAGAGTTGCACAAAATTGCTGAATCTAAAAAGACTGGTACAAAAGTTATATTTAAAGCAGATGATCAAATTTTTGATACAACAATATATAATGCTGAAACTTTAATCCAAAGATTTAGAGAAATGGCATTTTTAAATAAAGGCTTAAAAATAACTTTTTGGGATAAAAGAGAAGAAGATAGTCAGCAAATGGTATTTCATTATGAAGGTGGATTAAGATCATTTGTTGAGTATTTAAATAAAAATAAAGAAACTATTAATAAAGATATAATATATTTTGAAACAGAACAAAATGATGTTCAAGTAGAAATTGCATTACAATATACAACATCTTATTCAGAAAATATTTTATCATTTGTTAATAATATTCATACAGCAGAGGGTGGTACTCATGTTGATGGTTTTAAAAGAGGACTTACAAAAGCATTTAATGATTATGCAAGAAAATTTAATATATTAAAAGAAAAAGATTCAAATTTAGCTGGTGAAGATATAAGAGAAGGAATAACAGCTATTGTTAGTGTAAGGGTATTAGAACCACAATTTGAGGGACAAACTAAGACAAAACTTGGAAATAGTGCTGTTACAGGTATTGTAAATGGCATAGTATTAAATAAAGTAGGAATTTTCTTAGAAGAAAATCCACAAGTTGCAAAGGCAATATTAGATAAAACTTTAAGTGCTGCAAGAGCTAGAGAAGCTGCTAGAAAAGCAAGAGAGTTGGTAAGAAGAAAAACAGCTCTAGAATCAACTACATTACCAGGTAAACTTGCAGATTGTCAAGAAAAAGATGCTTCAAAATGTGAAATATACATAGTTGAGGGAGATTCTGCAGGTGGTAGTGCAAAACAAGGAAGAGATAGAAGATTCCAAGCAATACTTCCACTTTGGGGAAAAATGCTTAATGTAGAGAAAACAAGAGCTGATAAAATATATAATAATGAAAAGTTATCTCCAGTAATAATTGCACTTGGTGCAGGTATAGGAGCTGAATTTAATATAGAAAAATTAAGATATCATAAAGTTATTATGATGGCAGATGCTGATGTTGACGGTGCTCACATTAGAACATTATTACTTACATTTTTCTTTAGATATATGAGACCTTTAATTGAAAACGGAATGGTATATGCTGCACAACCACCTTTATTTAAAATTGCCAAAAAAGGTATGGAAGATGTTTATTGCTATAATGAAGAAGATCTTGATGTAAAAATAAAAGAATTAGAAGAAAAAGGAATCGCAAGAGATACATTAAACATTCAAAGATATAAAGGTCTAGGAGAGATGGATTCAGAACAATTATGGGAGACTACTATGAATCCAGAGCATAGAACTTTAGTACAAATTACTATAGATGATGCTATAAAAGCAGATGAAATATTTACAGTACTTATGGGAGAAAATGTTGAACCAAGAAGAGAATTTATTGAGAATAATGCAAAATACGTTACAAATCTTGATATATAATAAAAAATACTGATTTTGCCTATGCAATTTCAGTATTTTTTTATGAATATATTATATATATTGACATTTATTTTAAGTTTATTATATAATAAATTTATATATAATAGGTGATATAATGGACTATGGATTGATTTTTCTTATTTTACTAATTTTTATATTAATATCAATATTAGAAAGAAAGAGTAAAAATAGAAATAAAAATGGTTTTGATGAATCTAATTATGATAATATAAATATAACTCTTACAGATGATGAAGATGATTTTAAGATAAAAAATAGTACTAGGAATTTAGAATATGATAAAACTAAAAATAATTCTTTATATAAAATTGAAAGTGATATAGAAAGAAAAATTAAGGAAAATGATCCGTATTTTAATGTACAAGAATTAGTTGATTGGGTAGAAGATATTTTTAAAGAGATATATTATCAGATTGATAACGGAAATATAGAAAAATTATCTGCTATATTTGAAGATGATTATTATAATAGAATAAAAGATAATATGAATATAAGAAATAAAATAGGTATTATTAATGAAATAGATAATGTAAATGTTGAGTTTGTAAAAGTAACAGATTATTCTATTTCTGATGACAAAAAATATGAATATATCACAGTTGCTTTAACAACAATTTTATCAAATCAAAAACATGAAAAATATTGGAGTATAATATATAATATTTTTATGAAAAGAAGCTTAACATATAAAGAAGGAAATAATGAGATTAGTATAGAAAATTTTAAATGTCCAAATTGTGGAGCAAAAATGAAAATAAATAATAATATTAGTTCATGTGAATATTGTGGACAACAGTATATTGTTTCTTTTGGAGATTGGAAAATATATAATATTACAAAAGAATAATATTTGATTTTATGATAATTTTTGTATATAATATATAAAGTTAAAAGGAATGAGGGATTTTTATGTTAGAAGATTTATTTAAAAAAGTAGGAGAAATAACAAAAAAGATTTTTAATACAGCTAAAGATTTTCCAGATACAGTTGAAGTAGAAGCTAAAACTAAAGAAAAAAATATAAATGAACGTAATTAGTAAATAAAAGAGAGGGAGATATATGTTTTTTAATAAAAAAGATGAATTAATAATTCAAGGTAATGAATACATTGTTTTAAATAAATGTAATGAAGATGGAAAAGAATATTTATTTGTTGCTGATAGAATGCATCCTGATATTAATTTAATAGATAATTTTGATGAAGAAGCTTTAAAATTATTATTATTAAGTAAAGAAGAAGATGTAGAAACTAATACTTATAAAGTTGAAAAAGATCAAGATATAATACAAAAAATTGTTATAGATATGTACGCTTGATATATTAATTTTGTAAAAAAATGAAATTAAATATATAAAATTATTGACAAATTCATATTTTTTATGTATAATATAACTCGTAAGTAGAGGAAATCTTCTCACCTTATGAGTTTTGTCTTAATAAGGTTAAACAAAATAATATAAGTATAATGCATTATTTTATGCATTTATATATTTATTTGAGTTTTGAGAAGGTTGCCCATTACGAGCAATCTTTTTTATTTTTTATTTTGTGGAGGTGTTTAATATTAAACCAAATTTTTTAGTAAATGAGGAAATAAAATTTTCTCAAGTTCAAGTTATCGATGAAAATGGTGAAAAATTAGGAAAGATTAATACTAATCAAGCTATAGAAATGGCTGAAGAAAAAGGATTAGATTTAGTACTTGTATCACCAAACCAAGACAATCCTGTATGTAAAATGTTAGATTACAGTAAATACAAGTTTGAAATGGCAAAAAAAGCTAAAGAAGCAAAGAAAAAACAAAAGGTGATAGAGATAAAAGAAATTAGATTGTCACCAAATATCGATAAACATGATTTAGAAGTTAAAGCTAAAATGGCATCTAAATTTTTAGAAGCTGGAAATAAAGTAAAAGTCAGCATGAGATTTAGAGGTAGAGAGTTAAACTTTATAAATCAAGGAAAAGAAATAATGAAGGGATTTCAAGAAATGATTGAAAATTCCCAAATAGAAAAAGAAGCTAAAATTGAAGGTAAAAATTTAACAATGTTTTTATCACCAAAACAAAAATAAGTGTTTTGTAGAGAGGAGAGATTTTTTATGCCAAAAATTAAAACACATAGTTCAACTAAAAAAAGAATATCAGTAACAGGTACTGGAAAATTTAAGAAAAATGTTGCAAATCGTGCACATAAATTAACTGGTAAATCATCAAAAAGAAAAATGGCTTTAAAACAATCATCTTATGTAGATAGTGCAAACAAAAAAGCTGTTAAGAAATTATTACCATATCAATAGTAACGAAGGGAGAGATTATAAATGGCAAGAGTAAAAGGAGCAGTAACAACAAGAGCTAGACATAAAAAAGTTCTAAAAAGAGCAAAAGGTTATTTTGGAGCAAAATCTGTAAGATTTAGAATGGCAAACCAAGCTGTTATGAAATCAGGTGCTTATGCTTATGTTGGTAGAAAACAAAATAAAAGAAATTTCAGAAAATTATGGATTGCTAGAATAAATGCAGCAACAAGAATGTGTGGTACTACATATAGTAAATTCATGAGCAACTTAAAGAAAGCTAACATTAATATAAATAGAAAAATGCTTGCTGAAATGGCAGTTAATGATATGCCTGCTTTTGAAGCATTAGTAGAAAAAGTAAAATAAATTATAGTATAGGAGGAGCTTATGATATTAGCAGGAGACTTTAGAAATGGTATGACTTTTGAAATGGATGGAAATGTTTACAGAATAGTAGAGTTCCAACATGTAAAACCAGGTAAAGGTGCAGCATTCGTAAGAACAAAATTAAAAAATGTAATAACAGGACAAAATGTTGAAAAAACATTTAGCCCAACAGAAAAATTTGAAGAAGCACAAATAACTGTTCAAGAAATGCAGTATTTATTTAATGATGGTGAAAACTATACTTTTATGGATACTACAACATATGAACAAGTTGAATTAAATAAATCTCAAATAGAAGATACATTACCATACTTAATTGATAATATGAATGTAAAGGTATTATCATATAAAGGAAATGTATTCGGTGTTGAACCACCTATATTTGTAGAATTAGAAGTAACATATACTGAACCAGGTATAAAAGGTGCTACATCAACTGGACAAACAAAACCATGTACTGTTGAAACAGGTGCTACATTTAATGTTCCAATCTTTGTTGAAATTGGAGATAAAATTAGAATTGATACTAGAACTGGTTCATACATGGAAAGAATATAATAATATAAAAACACTTAAAACAAATTTTGCTTTAAGTGTTTTTTCTTATTGGATTAAACCATAGGCAATGCCTATAGTGCAGGAGAGCCAAAGGCGTGGGTTTGCAAAAATCCCTAGCTTTCGATATAATAATAAAGGTTACCAGCCATATTAAAATAAAGAAAGGTAGGGATTTTTATGTCAAAAAAATTTGACAATGATAGTTTATCACATACAAGGTGGAATTGCAAATATCATATAGTATTTGCCCCAAAGTATAGAAGACAAATAATATACGGAAAAATAAAAAATGATATAGGAAAAATATTAAGGATGTTATGTGAAAGAAAAGGAGTAGAAATAATAGAAGCAGAAGCATGTTCAGATCATATACATATGCTAGTAAGCATACCACCAAAAATAAGTGTATCAAGTTTTATGGGATATTTAAAAGGAAAAAGTAGTTTAATGATATTTGATAGACATGCAAATTTAAAATATAAATACGGAAATAGAAAATTTTGGGCAGAGGGATATTATGTAGATACAGTAGGAAAAAATAAGAAAGTAATAGAAGAATATATAAAGAAATAACTACAAGAAGATATAGCAACAGATCAAATAGTAATGAAAGAATTTGTAGATCCATTTACAGGAGAAAAAAATGAAATAACCAAAAAGAAAAAAGGACCATTTCAATGGTAGCGAGAAAAAGTGGCGCAGCTGGCAATAATTTCAGTTGAGCTTGAGCTCATTGGCTGGTAACATCCCCTTATAGGGGTAGAGCAAACCACCCGTTATCACGGGTGGTTTATGATTTCTTTTTTATTGTAATTGTATAATAGCTATTTCCACGATATTTATTAGTTTCTGGATCGAAGTCATCCTCACTATCAAAACAAAATGCTGTAAGTTCAATATCAGAAGAAATATTTTTTGTTTCGACATCTCCAACTAGTTTTACTGATGAACAAATGGTATAATCATACATTACATCTGAGGTAATATGATAGTAACGTTTTCCAGGAACTAAATTTACATCATCGTATAAAAAGCACATTACTTTTGGAAACATATAATATGCATCATCTGGATTTAAAATAGTTCTATCAACAACTTCTCCAGTATTTAATGTAAATTTTATATTATATCCAATTCTATATTTATCAGAATTTGGATAATTACTTATATATTCTTTCCACAAGCTATCAAAATTATAGTTTGGAATCTCTTTTTCTTGTGTTGGTACTACGTAAAAAAGTCCCATAACTATTTCAGGTGACCATGTACATGTGTGTTCTGTAATTAATACTTTTTTATTTTCTTTTTCAATATATATTCCAATTTTAACTGGATTTTCATCCACATATGAAGGTAAAGTTTCTTTTTCATCTTCTTCAATATTTAATTCTAAATTTTCCTGCTCATTACTTGATTCGTTCGATATTATATCTTCATTATTTTTCTCATGTAAATAAAAATATCCAAATATTAAAAATAACAAAATTAAAATGATAGAAATAATTAATATAATTATTTTTTTCATAGCAACCTCCTAATTATTATATTGTAGCACATATATTTATAAAATTAAAGTACAAAATTAATACTTATTAGTATTATGTAAAATCAAATGAACTTTGAGTATTGCTTTTTAGAAATGTATATTGTATAATACTTATATTTAAAGGAGAAAAATGATGAAATTTGTAAATAGCAATAAAGAAAAGATAAAAGAATATAATAAAGAGCATAAATTAAAATATTATATAGATACAATGGGATGTCAAATGAACGAAAATGATTCATTAAAATATGCAGGAATATTTGAATCAATGGGATTTGAAAAAGGAACAGAAGCAGATTCTAATTTCTATTTATTTAATACTTGTTGTGTAAGAGAAAATGCAGAAAATACTTTATTTGGTAGACTTGGATATCTAAAGCAAAAAAAATTAAAAGGAAAAGATATATATATTGCAGTTGTTGGATGCATGAGTCAGCAACGACATATTTTAGAAAAAATAAAGCAATCATATAAATTTGTTGATATAGTACTTGGAACAGGTAGTATGTCTTTATTTCCAGATAAAGTATACAAAATATTAATTAATAATAAAAAGGAGATTGAGTATGTAGATGTTGGTAATGAAATTGAAGAAGAAGTACCAATTATTTACGAAGATAAATATAAAGCTAGTGTAAGTATTATATATGGATGTAATAATTTTTGCTCATATTGTATAGTACCATATGTTAGAGGAAGAGAAAGAAGTAGAAAACCAGAAGATATAATTTCTGATATAACAAGATTAGCTAAAAAAGGATATAAAGAAATAATGTTACTTGGTCAAAATGTTAACTCATATGGAAATGACTTTAAAGAAAAAAAATATGGATTTCCAGATTTATTAAAAGATATAGAAAAAATAGATGGTATAGAAATAATTAGGTTTATGTCTCCACATCCAAAAGACTTTAAAGACGATTTAATTGAAGTTATTAAAAACTCTAAAAAAATAGCAAGACAAATTCATTTACCACTTCAATCTGGAAGTACCAAAATATTGAAGGATATGAATAGAAAATATACAAAAGAAGATTTTTTAAACATTGTAGAAAAATTAAAAAAAGCTGATGAAAATATTTCTATTTCGACTGATATAATAGTTGGATTCCCAGGTGAAACAAATGAAGATTTTAATGATACTTTAGATGTAGTAAAGAAAGTTAAATTTGACCAAATATATATGTTTATTTATTCAAAAAGAGTTGGTACAAAAGCAGCAAAGATGGAAGATAATACACCAAATGAAGAGAAAGTAAGAAGGCTTGAAACATTAAAGAAAGTATATGAAGAACAATTACCATATAATAATGAAAAGATGATTGGAAAAGTATATAAAGTATTGGTAGAAGGTAAAAGTAAAAATAATGATAAATTATATACAGGTAGAACAAGCCAAAATAAAGTTGTTATATTTGAAGCAGATGAAAAAGATATTGGAAGACTAAAAAATATAATAATTGATAGTCAGCATTTATGGTATTTAAAAGGAAGAATAATTGATAATTAAACTGGTTAGCTCATACTAACTAGTTTTTCTTATTGTAATATAATATGAGAAATAAAAGTAATAAATTTTCTATTAAATAATATACTTTAATATAACTTGTACTAAAGTAGGAGGTATATTTAATGGAAAATATAGTATCTGCAAGAAGACTTAGGAAAAGTGTTTTAAGAAATATTGATGCAAAAAGTATAGATATAAACAAGGAAATTGGAGTTGATTTAGAAAAATATCTAAATAAAAATACTTCAAATAATGATGGACATATAAATAGTTACAATTATGATTTTAATGCATTAGATAAAGAGGAAATAAAAACTAAAAAATTTAAACTAAACTTTAAAACAACATTTTTAATAAAAGTATTTATATCAATATTAATTGTATTTATTTGCTTAATATGTAAAATGTTTTTTGCTAAAGAAGTTCTTAATAAAAAAATTACTCTAACTATTATAAATGAATATAAAAATGATTATTCAAAAGAATACGTATTAGATAAAATAGAAGAATTATCAAAAAATGCATATCAAGGATTAAAATATGTTATTCCAGAAAGTTTAGCTAATAAAATTAGTAATAAATATGTTAGTATAGTAAAGCCTAAGATTATGGATTTTGAGTTAAAAACTTTTATTGCTAGTATTTTAAGTAATGATAACACATCCGTAACAGTAGAAAAAAATACAAATATTCAAGAAAAAAATGAAGAAGATAATAAATCAAAAGAAGAATATGATGGAAAAGGCGGAGGAGAGCCAGTTGAATTAACTAAAATAATAGAAGAATCGAGTGCTGTAAGTATAATGCAAGATGATATAGGTAAAATAGTAAGCAAAGGAATTAATATGATTAGCCCACTTAGTGGTACTATTACTTCAAATTATGGTGCAAGAGATCAGATTTTTGAAGGAGTAACATCATATCATACAGGAATTGATATAGCTACTAAAAAAGGTGTAGAAATAAAAAGTAGTACAGAAGGAAAAGTTGTAAAAGTTCAAGAAAATGATAAATATTATGGAAATAATGTTTTGATTGAAACAAATGGTGTTAGATTTAAATATGCTCATATGGATAGCATAAAAGTAAAATTAAATGATCAAGTAAAACAAGGAGATATTGTAGGTTATGTTGGAAGTACTGGAATGTCTACTGGTCCGCATCTACATTTCGAGATAAGTATTGACTCAAGAACTGTTGATCCAGCAAAACTAATTAAATTTTAAGAGGAATTTATGAAATTAAAATTTTCTAAAGTTAATATAGAATTTGAAATAGTATTTTTAATAGTATTTTTAGTATTTATTTTTTCAAATACAATAAGAAAAATACTATTTTCTTTTTATATGTGCTATTTATTTATAATATTTCATGAATTAGCACATTTAACGATAGCTTTACTTTTTGGAAAAGAAATAGAAAATTTTAAATTTTCTTTGTCTGGTGTATGTATAGAATTAAAAAAGAAAAGATTTGATTTAAAAGGAAATAAAAGATTAAAAATAGAAAACATAGAAGAAATAATTCTTTATTTAGCAGGACCAATTTCAAATATTATTTTAGCATATATTTTTAATAACAATAAAATGATTTGTGAGATAAATATTGCTTTTGCTATAATTAATCTATTACCTATATTTCCTTTAGATGGTTATAATATATTAGATAATTTATTGGAATTATTTAGCATGAGATTAAAAAAAAGAGAAGTTATATTAGAAATATTATCAAACATACTTATTTTTATTTTATTTTTTGTTGGCATAGTTCAATTACTATTTTTATTTAACCCATCGATAATAATGTTTTCATTTTATGTTTTTTTAATACAATTTAATAATAAAAAGCGACAAAAATTTACAAATTATGGTATCTAATAGCATGTTAAAGTTATATTTCATAAAAATTACAAAATTATTACACTTTTTTGTAAAAAGTCTTGCATTTTTTTCTAAAAAATAGTATTATATATGTAGCTAAAATGTGGGGGTGAAAATGTGGCTATAGGTGATATTATAGTAGGACTAGATATCGGAGTTTCAAAGGTAAGCTGTGTTATTGGACAAGTTAATAAATTTAGTGAAATTGAAGTTATTGGCTATGGTTTATCTAATAATTCTGGTGTAAAAAGAGGACAGATATTAGACCCACAAAGAGTTGCTAGTTCTGTAAAAGAAGCTATTACTGCCGCTGAACAAATATCAGAATTATCAGTAAATTCTGCATATGTTAATATAAAAGGAATGAATGTAAGAATTGAAAAAATTGTTATAGAATCAGATGTTGAAAAACCAAATGATGGTATGACAATAAATGATATATATAATTTGTTTTCAAAAATACAAATTACGACAAAATTAGATAAGGATGAGCAGATAATAGATATATTACCATATCAATATATTGTTAATGGCAGAAGTTATAAAGAAGAACCAATAGGAGCTTTTTGTAAAACTTTTTCAATGGAAGCAGAAGTCGTAATTGCTAAAGGTGATTATATTGCTGGGATACAAAAAACACTTAAATATGCAGGTATCAATTTAGATGGACTTATATTAGAAACTTTAGCTACTTCTAATATAGTTCTAATGCCTGAAGAAAAAGAAATAGGAGTATTGTTAGTTGATATTGGAGGAGGTCATACTGATATATCAGTATATAAGAATTCTAAATTAGAATTTTATGATACAATTCCAGTAGGTGGAGATCATATAACAAATGATATTGCTATTACATTTGATGTAACAAACGATGAAGCAGAAAAATTAAAGAGACAATATAATTTAGCTATTATGGCTATGATTACAAATAATCATGATATTAAACTTAATACTAAAGCACAGACTTCACAAGATTATATAATTAAATGTAGTGATGTTGTACAAGTTATAGAAGCAAGAATTAAAGAAATATATCAAATAATAAAGAAGCTTATTGCTGATAATAAATTAACTGGTAAAATTGAATGTATGGTGCTAACAGGTCAAGGTATTAGTAATATTGTAGGTGTAGAAGAATTAGCAATGCTTACACTTAAATTAAATCAAGTTAGAGTTTGTAGTCCAAAACTTATAAATATTATAAAACCACAGCATACTACTGTATTTGGTATGGTAAGATATATAGCAAGTCTTGGAATAAGTAAACATGTAAATAGCGATGTAGAAATAGTTACCGATCCAAGTTTTAAAGATAAAATTTCTGATGGATTTAGTTCTTTTAAAGGTAAAATTTCTAGATTGTTTAAAAAAGTAAAAAAAATAGATGAAGAAGAGAATTTGTAGGAGGAGTAATAATGGAAAACGATTTTAAAACTGGAATGGCTAATATCAAAGTAATTGGTGTTGGTGGAGCTGGTAATAATGGCGTAAATGGAATGGTAGAAGCTGAATTAAAAAATATAGAATTTATAGCTATTAATACTGATAAGCAAGCTTTAAGTGAATCAAAAGCAAATAAAAAGATTCAAATAGGCGAAAAATTAACAAGAGGTCTTGGTGCTGGTGCAAACCCTGAAATAGGAAAATGCAGTGCAGAAGAATCAAAAGCTGAAATTGCTGAAGCTTTAAAAGGTGCTGATATGGCATTTGTAACTGCAGGAATGGGTGGAGGTACTGGTACAGGTGCTGCTCCTATAGTTGCAGAGACTTCTAAAGAAATGGGAATTTTAACAGTAGCAGTTGTATCTAAACCTTTCCCTTTTGAAGGAAAAAGAAGAATGATGCAAGCTGAAGCTGGTATAGAAGAATTAAGACAAAATGTTGATACTTTAATAATAATTCCTAATGAAAAATTACTTCAAATTGCAGAAAAAGAAACTAGTTTTGAAGATGCTTTCAAAATGTCTGATGAGGTGTTAAGACAAGGTATACAAGGAATATCAGACCTTATTACAATACCAGGTTTAGTAAATCTTGATTTTGCAGACGTAAAGACAATAATGTTAGATGCTGGTATTGCACATATGGGAACTGGTAGAGCAAGAGGAGAACATAGAGCTCAAGAAGCAGCAAGACAAGCTATACATAGTCCATTACTTGAAACTTCAATAGAAGGAGCAGGTGGAGTATTAATAAATGTAACTGGTGGTAAAAATTTAGGTTTACTTGAGATTAATGAAGCTGCTGAATTAGTACAAAAATCTGTTGATCCTGAAGCAAATATTATATTTGGAGCAGTGATTGATGAAAAACTTACAGATGAAATCATAATTACAGTTATAGCAACTGGATTTAATAAAACTCCTTTTCAAGATTTGAAATTAGATACAATAGTTGGAGAAGCATTAAATAATGCTGTAAATAATAACTCAATGATGAATACTGGTAGTATTTCTACAGTTAATACTACTCCTAATAGAAATTCTTTTACAACTTCATCATCAACAAATAATGATTATAGAGATTTAGATATTCCACCTTTCTTAAGAAGAAGCAAAGGAGAATAATATAGTAAGCACTGGATATTAATTCAGTGCTTTTGTTCTGAGTCAATTTATTCAGTATTATGTCGATGAAAATAATTTATTTCTTACTAAATTCTACAAAGTTTTAATAAAGTTTTATGTATAATATGGTCTAGGTGATTAAATGAAAATTTACCTAGACTATATTTTTTTTGAAAATTTAATAATTAATATAGTAATAATATATCAAACAAGTATATTTACTAAATCAAATATAAAACTTAAATATATTATTTTATCTTCTTCAGTTCTTTCAGTATATACAACTATCGTTTATATATTACAAAATAATATAGTCGAAAATATAATTATAAAAATAATTGTAATAGGATTTGCAATATATTTAGCTTTTAATCCTAAAAGTATAAAAGAATATATAAAAAAACAAGTATATTATTATATTATTTCATTTACATATGTTGGAATAATAATATCTATAACTTTGATATTTAATATTTCAATAAAAAAGACTATTGTAAAAATATTAATATATGTTCTTAGTGCTTTTATATCTTACTTATTCAATAAATATTTGTGGAAAATGTGGAAAACTAACATAAAAAACAGCAGTCTAACATATAAACTAAAAATAAAAGGACAAGAAATAGTTGCTTTTGTTGATACAGGAAATAATGTTTATGATTATACAAATAATCTAGACGTAATATTTGTAGATATGAAATTTTTTGATAACCTAAAAAAATTAAATGTTTTAAAAAATAGGACTAATATAATTGTAAGAACAATAGCATCAGAAGATTATATAACAGGATATATAGTAGAAGATGTAGAAGTATATCAAAATAGTAAAAAAGTATGTAATTTAAAAAAAGTAGTATTTTGTTTTTCAAATCAAACTATTAATTTAAACAATAAATATAATGCCTTAATTGGATATAATCTTTATTTAGAAAATTTGAAGGGGGTAACACTATGATAGGTGTAGAAAAAATAAAAAGTATATATTTAAAAATGTTAAAAATCTTAGGAATAAGTGAAAATGAATTATATTATATAGCAGGTGCAGATAAATTGCCAGCACCATTAAGCTCTCAGGAAGAACAAGATTTATTAGAAAGGTTAATGGAAAAGGATATTGAAGCTAAAAATGTATTAATAGAAAGAAATTTAAGGCTTGTTGTGTATATTGCTAAAAAGTTTGAAAATTCTGGTGTAAACATTGAAGATTTAATTTCTATAGGAACAATTGGCTTGATGAAGGCAATTAATAGTTATAATTTGGATAAAAATATAAAACTTGCAACATATGCTTCAAGATGTATTGAAAATGAGATATTAATGTTCCTTAGAAAAAATAATAGAATAAAAACAGAAATTTCTATAGACGAACCAATAAATACAGATAGTGAAGGTAATGATCTATCTTTAGGAGATATATTAGGAACAGATAATGATAGTATTTTTAAATCTATAGAAGAAAATGATAATAAAAAACTTTTAATGCAAGCAATTCAAAAATTAAATAAAAGAGAAAAAACTATAATGCAACTTAGATATGGATTTGATGGATATGAAGAATTAACGCAAAAAGAAGTAGCAGATAAATTAGGAATTTCACAATCATATATATCAAGAATTGAAAAGAAAGTTATAAATAATTTAAAGAAAGACTTTACAGCATAAAATATGTATAAAAAGAACTATTAATAACAGATAATGTCGAATGTGAATAATGGTTAATTCATATGTAAATTATATAAACAAAAGATAAAAGGAGGAATATACATATGAATGTAAAAGTAGAGGTACAGGGGCTAGATACATCAAAATTACCTAAATTATCACAAAAAGAGCAGATGGAAATGTTAAAAAAAATAAAAAATGGGGAAAATGATTTAAAAGATGAATTTATAGAGGCAAATTTAAGATTAGTTTTAAGTATCATTAAAAAATTTAATAATAGGGGAGAAAATATAAATGATATATTTCAAGTTGGAGTTATAGGTTTAATAAAAGCAATAGATAATTTTGATATATCACAACCTGTACAATTCTCAACTTATGCTGTTCCAATGATAATTGGTGAAATAAAGAGATATTTAAGAGATAATAGTGCTTTTAGAGTAACAAGATCACTAAGAGATTTAGCATATTTAATATCTCAAGAAAAAGAGAAGTATGTTAGAGAAAAAAATGAAGAACCAACTATAGATGAAATTTGTAAATTAGTAAATGCATCTAAAGAAGATGTAGTACTTGCAATAGATAGTATGGTTGCTCCTATGTCAATTTATGATAGTGTATATAATGATGGTGGGGATCAAATATTTTTACTTGACCAACTAAAAAATGAAAAAGAAGAATCTGAACAATTGATAGATAATATTGCTATAAAGCAAATGCTTAATAAATTAAATGAAAAAGAAAGAAGAATAATTGAAAGAAGGTATTTTCAAGATAAAACTCAAACAGAACTTGCAAGTGAACTTGGTGTATCACAGGCTCAAATATCACGTATAGAAAAAAATGCTCTAGAAAAAATTAAAAAAAGATATGATAAAAACAGTTAGTATCAATAAGTAATAATAAATTACCAAAAACCATATATTTAAAATATATGAATTATATATGGAGGTATTTATGGAAGAAATGAGAAGTGTGTATTTAAGCCCATCATTACAAGAGTGGAATATAGGTGTTGGTGATTTTGGAACAGAAGAGCAAAGAATGAATGAAATTGCAGATATTGTAGAAAGAGAATTAAAAAATAAAGGGTATATAGTTTATATAAATAGACCAGAACAAACTTTAAAACAAGTTGTAGAAGAAAGTAATAATTTAAATCCAAATATACATGTTGCAATGCATAGTAATGCAAGTGGTGAAGGATATAATGGAAAGGGGCCTGAAATATACACTAATAGAGCTGATACTTCTGGTGATAGACTTGCACATTATATATATAATGAAATAGAGGGAATATATCCAAATCCTGAAAATGGAAGAGGCGTATTATATGCAAATTCTTTATATGAAATAAAAAATACTCTATCACCATCAGTTTTATTAGAGGTTGCTTTTCATGATAATGAAGAAGATGCAAAATGGATTACTCAAAATATTGAAAATATAGGTATAGCAATTGCAAAAGGAATAGATAATTATTTTAATCAGTTGTCTTAATGTAAGTTTTGTGATAGAATATAAAAAGGTGATATAATGTTAAATATTAACGAATTAATAGAGGCAACTCAAGGTAAATTAATTAATGGAAATGGAGATTTTATACCTAAGAATTATGAGATAGATAGTAGAGAAATAAAAAATGGAGATTTTTTTATTCCTTTAATTGGTGAAAATACGGATGGACATGAATATATATTAGATTGTGTAAAAAAAGGAGCAGTAGGTTTTTTTATATGTTCTAGTCATTTAAAAAAAGAAGAAGTAATAAAGGAAAGTATTGTTTTAAACAAAAATATATGTATAATTGAAGTTGAAAATACTTTAAAAGCATTAATAAAAGCAGGAAGTTACAACAGAAACAAGCATATAGATATACCAATAGTAGCAGTAACTGGTAGTGTCGGAAAGACTAGTACAAGAGAAATTATAGCAAGTGTTCTTTCACAAAAATACAACGTACTTGTTACTAAGAAAAATTATAATAGCAATATAGGAGTATCTATAATGTGTTTACTTATAGATAATCAAGAGGCATGTGTATTTGAAGCAGGAATAGATAAATTTAATGAGATGGAAGAACTATCTAGTATAATAAAACCTGATGTTGTAGTAATAACTGTTATAGGTACTTCACATATTGGAACATTTAAGACAAAAGAGAATATATTTAAAGAAAAATTAAAACTTACTAATAATATTAAAGGTATATCACAAGTTGTAACAAATGGAGATGATAAATATTTATCCAATATTATCAGTAACGATAAGTATAATGTTATTAAAGTAAGTATTGATAATGCTGGTAATATAATATCTGGTGAAGATTATCTTAAATTTACAACTAATATATATAATGAAAAATTAGATGTTAAAGTAAATCAAATAGGTAATCATAATATATATAATGCACTTATGGCAATAAAAGTTGGTGAGATTTTTGAATTATCAAAAGAAAATATAATTGAAGGTATTTCAAATTATAAAAATTTTGCTAACAGAATGCAAAAGAATATAATAAATGGCGTAACCTTAATTGATGATACATATAATGCAAGTACTGAATCTATGAAATCAGGATTAATAACTATAGATAAATTAAAATCTAATAGAAAAATTGCTGTTCTTGGCGATATGTTTGATTTAGGTGATTTATCTGATGAAATTCATAAGGATTTAGGGACTATATTTTCAAAAGTTAATTTCGATTTTTTATATACTCTTGGTGATAAGATAAAAATAACTGCTAAAGAGGCAGAGAGATATCTAGATAAAAATCATATAAAATGTTTTGATGACAAAGAAGAATTGATAAAAGAATTAGTAAATCTTGTAAAAGATGGTGATATTGTTTATTTTAAAGCGTCAAATGGTATGAGATTTACTGCATTATATAAAGATGTTGAGAAAAAATTAGAAAATATATAATTATTATGTCGCACATGTTGTTATATACATGTGCTTTTTATGTATAAATCATCAATATATTTCATAAAATATATTGGTGATTTATATGTCTAGAGGAATAGATTTTAAACAAAAAGAAGTTATTAGCTTAAGTGATGGTAAAATTTTAGGTTTTGTGGTCGATGTTCAGGCTGATTTTGAAAATGGAGAAATACATTCAATAATAGTTGCAAAAACAGGTAAATTATTTACAAATGTTATGGGGAAAAATAATATAACAATACCATGGGAAAAAATAAAAAAAATAGGTGAAGATGTAATTTTAGTAGAAATTTGACGAAAAATGAAAAAAAGTGAAAAAAAGAGTTGACAAAAAAGAATAAAAATGGTAATATATAAAGCGTCGCAAGATG
>OBKV01000429.1_pt1 | contig 35374 bp, 24 predicted proteins | sample 1517301 | NCBI WGS metagenome assembly OBKV01 (sample SAMN04571685, study PRJEB22368) | human gut metagenome | biome: human gut; material: stool | host: Homo sapiens | place: Luxembourg | collected 2012-06-29 | reverse complement strand
AACGAAGAAATAAAGTTATATAAACTTAAATATCAGAGAGTTATAAATTATTCAGTAAACACTAATTAAAGCTCAATAGCATAATGCGTTCAGGCTGCAACTTGTTACGATTCTCATGATAATATTGTGAATTGTGAGGTTGTTCATAATCAAGCCCCATATTATCTAAAGCTTTAATCTTACCTTCTGTCGAAAAATCTGCGGTATCAAAATAATCAACCATTCCACCTTTTAGGTCATTTCTGAAATTGTTATTTTTAATTGTTCCAAGATACTTTACAAGCAATAATTGAAGATATGCTAACTGATTATTTAACTCAACGACTGTATATTTGCAATTAGGGGTATCTATGTAGGCTTTGAGCAATTGATAGTAGTCATTCTCTATATCTACCCAACCTCGACTTTCTATAGAATGTAAAATAGTCTCAAAAAATGGACAACATTCAATAGAGAAAATGTCTGGATTATCTTTGATGTATTGGATGACTTCACTTCCTGTATATTTTCTTTTGGGAAACAAACTCTTTAGAAAGTATGAATTGTCAAATGCAAATACGTTCCAACAACTAATATCTGTATTGTCCTTAATTTTTAACCTACAAAGACAATCCTCAGAAATTTTGGTTGTGTCCCCTACAAAAGAATTTACACGACAATCCCAATACCAGTTAATAAAGTCCATATAACTGGTTTTAAGACCATGTGCCATGTCAAATCCGTTTCCTATAATTACAAGTCTATTCATCTTATAGTCTTTTGGGTGAATTTGGATGCAAATATAATAAATTTGTATGAAACTTTGTCTAAAAATTAAAAGAAATAATAAAAAATAGGACTAAAATACAGTGTTTGTAGTTTCGTGTGGGCTTATTGTCGTTTTCAACATCTAACAAGTAAACTTATTGTATTGTAGTTTGTAACGCATTGTAAAGTGGAGACGCAGCGATAAATGATTTCATGTCGTTCCATATTTTTCCTTCTGATAAGCCGCATTATCCGTATGAACTGCCGAAGGGGTGGGTGTGGACGACGGTTGGTGAAATTACTAATTATGGCGATAGTGTCAATGTCCAAGTAGAAGACATTGACAATTCTGATTGGGTGTTGGAATTGGAAGATATAGAAAAAGACACAGCCAAGATTATACAACATCTCAACAAAAATGAACGTAAGATAAATGGAACTCGCCATAAATTTCAAAAAGGTCAAATCCTTTATTCAAAGCTTCGCACATATCTAAACAAAGTATTAGTTGCACCTAATGACGGATTCTGTACAACAGAAATAATGGCATTTGGAAGCTATGGAATATTGTCGAATAATTACATCTGCTATGTACTTCGTTCACTTTATTTCCTTGACTATACCTTGCAATGTGGTTATGGAGTAAAAATGCCAAGACTAAGTACCACGGATGCTTGCAATGGCTTGATTCCCTTGCCTCCTCTTGCAGAACAGGAACGAATAGTAAACGAGATTCAACGACTATTCTCTATAATTGATATTGTTGAAAATGGAAAGGATGGTTTGCAAACAGCTATTCAACAAGCGAAAAACAAAATCCTCGACCACGCCATTCACGGCAAACTTGTACCGCAAGACCCGAATGATGAGCCTGCCAGCGAATTGCTCAAACGCATCAATCCAAAGGCTGAAATCATAACTGATAACGGGCATTATCAGAAATTGCCTAAGGGATGGTGCCTAGTAAAAGGTAAACACATCTTTAATCCAATGAAATCATGCAAGCCAATTGGCGAGACATTCAAGTACATAGACATTGATGCAATAGACAATAAACGACAGATTATAAGCAATGTAAAAATACTAAAAGTAGCTAATGCCCCAAGTAGAGCTAGTCGATTTACACAGAAAGGAGATGTCGTCTTCTCTTTAGTGCGTCCATATTTGAGAAACATAGCTATAGTTTCGGAAAATGATTGCATTGCCTCTACTGGATTTTATGTCTGTCATCCAACGGAAGTGCTTTTGCCTAAATATTGCTATCATCTAATGATTTCAGACTATATCATAAATGGACTAAATGAATTTATGAAAGGAGATAACTCACCGTCTATAAACAAAGGAGATATTGACAATTGGCTGTTCCCTATTCCTCCTCTTGCCGAGCAAAAGCGTATCGTTTCAAAGATAGAAGAAATTTTCTCTCAATTTGATGCTATAGAGACAGCATTGTAATTGATCTTTTATTAGCCATCGTAAGTTTGTTACCTACGATGGCTAAAATATACCATTCCTCCAATTACCACACAACTACTTTGTCCACGATCTTTTGCTGTTCACTTGCTGTACGTCGCAAATAGATGCGAGTGGTTTCAAGTCGCTCATGTCCCATAAGGTCAGCAAGTAGAGCAATGTCATTGAAGCGTTCAAGAAAGTTCTTGGCGAAACGATGGCGGAAGGAATGTGGATATACAACATCCTTATTCATCCCATATTTCTCAGCAAAATGCTTCAACTGCTGAGCAATGCCACGTGTTGTAATACGTTCTCCAAAACGGTTCAGGAAAATATAGCCAGATAGGATGCCTTTCTCTTCAAGCCATTTGGTAGCTTCGATGCGCAAATTCTTCGGTATGTACAAACGGCGTATTTTACCACCCTTGCTATAAAGGTCGAGATACCCCACCTTTACATGTTCCACCTTGATATGTCGCAACTCACTGACACGTGCTCCAGTAGCCCCCATGAACCATACAACGAAATACCATTCATCATGTCCGTCAGCTTTTAGCTTACGTTTGAAGAACTTGTAATCTGCGTCGCTGATTACATTCTCCAAGAAGTTTTTCTGTTGAACTTTTACAAACTTCAACTTTAGCTTCTCCTGTTTAGTGAACTCCAAATACTTGTTGATGGCTTGCAAACGTAAATTTACGGTTTGCGGTTTGAAGTTCTCAACCAAATATCCCTTGTATGCCAAGAGATTCTTCTTGTTCACGATAGGATAGTGCTCCGAAAAATACTTCACTGTCCATTCATAAGAGCGAACCGTGTTTTCTGTCAAGTTATTCTTGACAAGATAATCCTTGAATTTTGTTACCATATTTACATTTTTAATAATGAAACATAATAACAATATAATAAGTACGTATCGGGCATTATCAGAAATTGCCGTCAGGATGGGCAATTTGCAGATTAGAAGATGTTGTTCAATACGAACAGCCGACCCCATATATTGTCAAGTCAACAAATTACGATAACTCATATAAAACTCCAGTTTTAACAGCAGGAAAATCATTCGTTATGGGATATACAAATGAGACCAAAGGAATATATACTTCTCTTCCATGCATTATCTTTGATGACTTTACAACCGACTCAAAACTTGTAAAATTTCAATTCAAGGTAAAATCATCTGCAATGAAAATTTTACAAGTTGTTAAGGGCGTGAATATTGAGTATGTTTCTATGTTTATGAGTATCACTCGGTTAATTGGTGATACCCATAAACGATATTGGATTTCAGAATATTCAAAAATAGAAATACCTATTCCTCCTTTAGAGGAACAAAGACGAATTGTTGATATAGTAGAGCTGATATTCAACAAATTAGATACTATTTCAAAAAGACTATAAGTCTTCTATTATAGCATCGAGGATTGTGAATGTTTCGTTTATAGCATTTACAATCCTTTTTTGTTCTTTGTATGGTGGTATTGGTACATCTATTGACTTAAATATTTTTTTGTTCAAGTGAGGTATGGCTGACCCAACTTTATTTTCACGTAATATTTTACGATGTAATTTGATTACTTGTAGAACAAAGTCAGCATTCATGTTTTCATTGATTGCTAACTGCTTGAACGTACTACCTTGGTAACCTTCTATAGGAGTTCTGAAAACCTCCCCAGAATTTTCTCCATCTACTAATATCAACAAAGAGTCGGCTGCCACATATTTACCAAAGTTCAATGTCTTTGCTTCACGTTCCCCTCGAAGATATTTCACATCTAAATTGGTTCTTTCAATACCATTTTGCTTCTTTCCATCAGTCAAAGAACATAGTGTTTGCATAGATGCTATCGCCCATCCTGACGGTAACTGCTGATAATGCCCGTTATCAGTTATGATTTCAGCCTTCGGATTGATGCGTTTCAGCAACTCAATTGCCGGTTCATCATTCGGGTCTTGTGGTACGAGTTTTCCATGAATGGCAAGATCGAGAATTTTGGACTTGACTTGTCTTATAGAATCTTGTAACTTTTCCTTGTTTTCCTCTATGTTGTCCACAAATGATAGCCAATACTTTAAATTCTTTATTATTCGCTCTATTTCAGGTAATGGCGGAAGAGGTATTCTCATATTTTGAGATTGGGTCAAAGAAATATTAACCTGTCCTGCACTGCCTTTGGTGGATATAGAATTAATTTCAGACATTTCTTCCAAGTAAGCCTTTAGGTAAACATTAATATTATCCTTATGAAGATAAGGACGTATAAGTACGGCTGCTTGGTTGAAATTTGCTTGCGGCAACGATGGGGGAATAATTGCCAATTTACCCAATGGTGGTCCTACAATATTCATTATTAAATCACCAACCTCTGTTCTCGAGCGTTGCAGTTTACCATTATGTATTTCAGCTGTTATATACTGTGGTTTATATTCAAAATCTATTTTCTGATTTCTCAGATTATACATCTTGATATACGGAATGCCCTTAGGTACGAACGAAGACTTCTCTGGAGTACTTCCTGAAGCCACATATGCTATGTCATCCAACTTGCACCACACCCATCCCTTCGGCAGTTCAAACGGATAATGCGGCTTATCAGAAGTCTTTGCAGACTTCTTTCCTTTTTTGATTTTTCCTTCTTTGATAAGTCTTTCCTTTTCTGTACGGATGCGTTCGAGCAACACCGATGCTGGCTCATTGTTGGGGTCTTGTGGTACGAGCTTGCCATGAATAGCAAGGTCGAGTATCTTTTGTCTTAATGCTTTTGTGTCCATTATAAAGTTATCTATTTCGTTTTATCTGTTTCTGTCAAGAGTATATTATTTTTGAAGTTTGTCTTCTTTCATAAAAAACTCACAGAACTCTCTTAATTGCTGTTGCATTTTTTCTTGTGGAATAAGAATACGTTTATATTCAGCTACCATAGTAGGACTCATGCTACGACTCATTGCATATTCCACAACAACTTTGTCTGCTTCAGGACATAAGATGATACCAATAGATGGATTTTCGTTGGAACGCTTCACGTCACGGTCTAAAGCTTCCAGATAAAACTCTAATTGTCCCAAGTCACGAGGATGGAATTTTGTTTTCTTTAGCTCGACGGCAACGAGGGCTTGAAGACCACGATGGAAAAATAGTAAATCTGCCTTGAATGAGGAAGCTCCAACGTTCAGTCTGTATTCTTGATCCATAAAGATAAAATCTTTTCCTAATTCAAGGATAAATTGTTTCATATGCTCAATCAGACCTTTCTTCAACTTAGACTCGCTATGTTTCTTGGGCAAGTTAAGGAAGTCTACAAAGTATGTGTCCTTAAACATTATAGGAGAAGTAGGGTAAGTTTCAAGTAGTCCTTTTGACAGGTTAGTCTTGCTACCTAACAATCCTGAAAATGTTTGGTTTGAGATACACCGCTGAAGTTCTCTCGAAGTAAAATGTTCTTTGTGAGCATAAAGAATATAAAAGATTCTCTCTTCGATACTTTTGCACTGACACAATATTTCAATATGATTTGTCAGAGTTGTAAGAGTCAGCAACTTGGGCATTTGTCCAGTCACTGATTGGACAAATTGTGAAGAATCCGTTTGGACAGTAACAGATTTCTCTTGTCCTGTTTGCTGGTTCTCTATTTGTCCAGTCAATGACTGGACAAATTCGTCATTCAGATACTTAGCTATAGCCATAGTAAATGCTTCTGATGAATATTCGTCATAAAACATCACCATATTGTAAATACTACTGCGACTGAATCCTTTGATGTCAGGACGCTTTATACGGATATATTCTGACAAATTTGAAACAACTTTACTTCCCCATTCCTGACTTTTTAATTTATCTGATACATATTTGCCAACAGACCAAGCCGTAAGGAGAGTTTCGTTGTTCACAGCTACGGAAGCTCGGCATTTATGTTGTTGGATTATGCCAATAACTTCTGCAAACTGCTTTTCTTTTGATATGTCAATATTATAGTTTGTCATATTATTTTTTTTTGAGATAAATTCGCACGCAGTGCTTATTCGTCTTTTATTCCAGCCAACAATTTTTCCAGTTCGCTTACAGCCTTACTGATGTTCAAGCTCTGCTCTTTGATATTTGCCATCAGTTGGCTCAATGGTAAGTCTTCGGTGTCATCACCTTGTTTTATCCAAGTGATGTCAAGACTTGTTTTGTCACGAGCCATTATTTCATCAATGCCATACTTGCGCCAACGACCAGAAGGATTCTTTTCTGCGTCGTATGTTTCCTTGCGGTCGTTGATGTTCTCTGCATGATAGCAGGAAACAAAATCATCGAGGTGGTGACGTTCCAACTTATTTGTAGCCAAAGTATGCTTGATGCCAGTACGGTAATCGTAGAACCAAATTTCTTTGGTTGGCTGTCCTTTTGTAAAGAACAACACATTTGCCTTGACCCCTTGGGCATAGAAAATGCCAGTAGGCAAACGAAGGATAGTGTGGAGATTGAAATCCGATAAGAGTTTCTTGCGGATGGTCTCTCCTGCGTTGCCTTCAAATAGCACATTGTCAGGAAGAACTACAGCTGCACGACCACCAGTTTTTAGCATCAACATCATGTGCTGTAGGAAGTTGAGCTGGTTGTTCTTGGTCTCAACATAGAAGTCTGGACGGTTGATTTCAACAGAGCCAGCAGGACGTGTTCCGAAAGGAGGATTGGCAAGGATGACATCCACCAAAGTAGAAGGCTCTTTTTCCAAAGAGTCCTCACATACGATAGGGCTGTGATTTGTACCTATTCCATGAAGATAGAGATTCATGGAGGCAAGTGTAACCACAAGTGGGGTGATGTCGTTTCCATGCAACGCTTCATTGTTCAAGAAATCGAGCTTGGCACGGTTCTGACTCTGCTTCTTCATATAGTCGTAGGCTGCAAGCAAGAAACCACCTGTGCCACAGGCTGGGTCACATACAGTTTCGCCAATCTTAGGTTGCAAACAATCAACCATAGCTTGAATTAGTGGACGTGGGGTAAAGTATTGACCTGCACCGCTTTTCTTGTCTTGTCCATTTTTCTCCAAGATACTCTCATAGATAGCCCCTTTTACATCACCATCCATGATGAGCCATTGCTCTTCATCTATCATGGTGATTACCTTTTTCAGATATACAGGCTTGTCTATCTTGTTCTGAGCTTTGGTATAGATGGTGCCGATAAGGTCATCTTGTTGACTCAATAGCTTGAGCGTACTCTCGTATTGCTTTACGAGGTCAAAGCCATCCAGCTCTGTTAAGTCTTTCCATCTATAACCTGCTGGAATAGATGAGCCTTCCCCAAATAATTCCATATTCTCATCGTCCATCTTCAAGAAAAGAAGATAGGTGAGTTGGGTTATATAATCAGTAAAACCCACTCCGACTCCTGCCAGTGTAGTGGCGAGATTCCAAACTTTCTTAATGAGCGTCTGCTCGGTTGTTATATTTTTTGCCATATCAATTTTTATGCTGTTTTTCTTAAAACTACGAATTTATATACAGAGTCCAGTGCTTCGTCTGCTTTCTGCATGTTTCCAAATGCCGCAATCAATTGAGCTGCATGGGTGACATCTGTCTTTCTAATCTCACGCACGTTGCACGCTCCATTGGCAGCAATATATTCCACGATCTTGCTTATCACATCCTTTTGCTTCTGTGTAATGTCCATTTGCTTTCTACCATACCAAAGGTTGAACATGCTTCGTGCTGTAGGGTAGGCACTTTCCAGTCTCTCAGTCTGGTGATAGGCAAAGCGTACTAGTTGGATGATATTGGTCAGAGCCTCCGATTCCTCCTTCTTGGTTGTACGGCGTACTTTGTCACCATATACGATGGCGTATGAGTTCCATAACTGCTTTTGAGCAAAACGGTTGTTCTCCATCTTTAGCTTGTTTTCCAAATCTTTCAACATAGAATAGGTGATAGGTTCGCCTTCATTGTTGTATAGAATACGCAAAGCCTCTATGTCGTCACAATGGTCGCAGCAATATTGCTCAAATGCTTCCGTGGTGCTTTGTGCCTCTTCAGCAGAGAATCCTTTGAATATGAGCGTATCTTCGCCAGGCATCAAGGTGTTGACAAAACCTGCTGCAAGAATCAAGATATACTTGCGAACATCAGCATGGTTGGCAATCGGAGAAACCAATCCCTTACGCTCATTGTTAGGTTTATTGATGTCAACGAATGGAGGCAACGGCAGTTGTTGCTCTGGATTGAGAGCGTCATATATGCGCTGGGCTATTTCTTGCATGTCATCATGCGCAATACGGATAAATTCTTCTCGCTGTGCATTATCCGCTTTATTGTAAAGTCGAGACAAGGTAGCTGCAAGTCGTTTGAGATAATTGTCGGGCAGATTGCCATGAGAAATGCGCTCCAACAGTTCTTTTAAAGTAAGAGTCTCGCTTCCTGGTCCCTCCTCATATTGACTCGGTATGATATGCTCATGTTCTGTTACTCCCACTGCATCCACAAGGAAGAAACAATCCTTACTGATTGCATTGGGAGTTACATTGCGCAGTTGTTCATCGCCAATAGTTCGCACTCCACGACCTTTCATCTGGGTATAGAGTGGGGCTGAATCCACATCACGCATAAACATTACCACTTCCAACGGTTTAACGTCCGTTCCTGTAGCCACAAGAGTACAGGTTACAGCAATACGGAAATCCTTGTCATTGCGGAATTGACGTATCAACTCATTGCTGTCTCCTGCCGAATAAGTTATCTTTTGTACAAAGCGGTCATCAGTGCGTCCAAATACTTCTTTTGCAATCTGGACGATGTTTGTAGCATGATTTTCATTGAGTGCAAAGATGAGCGTCTTTGGCAGATAGTCCATGTTTGGCTCTCGTTGAGGGTCATTGAACAGTTCTGTATAGACAGCATCACGATAAGTAGAGAGAATGAGCTTGATTTGAGCAGGATTGATGATGCTACGATTTAGCTCTTCTTTTGTGTAAGTCTTTGTCTCTTTTGTACTCACGGTCTTTACTTCACCAGTATATCGAGTCTCTACCTTTGTGCGTTGACCTTGCAAGATGGCCCCACCTTCTTCGGTTACTCTTGTCTTGATGCGGTAGATGCGACAATCCACATTTACACCATCTATAATAGACTGTTCAAGCGTATAGTTTACTACACGGTTGTTGTTGAAGAACGCCATAGTCTCAGGAATAGGTGTTGCTGTAAGACCGATGAGACGAGCTGTGTCAAAGTATTCGAGTACTTTACGCCAGTTTCCATAAATGGAGCGATGACATTCGTCTATTATAATAAGGTCAAAGAAATCATGTGGAAGATTAGGATTGTCTGGTAGTGTTACCTCTCCATCAGATGTATCTTCGTCATCCTCATCAGTGTCTGTAATCTCTTCTCCCTTCAATAGTGAGAATAACCTTTGAATAGTACAAATAACGACATTACTATCCGTTGGTACTTCTGCCGATTTTAATCTGTTGACACCATAGATGGTATTGAAGGCATCCCCTGTATCTGTAAGGCGGAATGTGCCAAACTCTGTTTCTGCCTGTTTACCGAGATTGTTGCGGTCAACAAGGAATAGAATACGGCGCATTGGCGTATAAGTCAGCATACGATAAGCTGTAAGGCAAGCTGTATATGTCTTGCCTGCGCCTGTCGCTAACACCATCAACGCACGGTTTTGCCCAATACGAAAACTTTTTTCTAATTCCGTGACAGCCTCATACTGGCATTTGCGAAGTCCTTTCTCGTTTAATGTTGGAAGTCCAGCGAAAGGGTCTTCTATACCTAACATCTTGACAATCTCTTTTGGGGTGTGGATGCGGTTGATTGTTTCCCATTCGGAAGTTTCTCTATACCTATAATCAAAAAACTCTATTTCCTTGCCATTTGACTTGTAAAGAAAAGGCAGTGGTCTTTGCCAAACTTGATAACAGTCTGGTACACTCTTAGCATATGTGATAGTTTGCTCACTTACCATGTTGGAGGAAATGTTAACTTCTTCACGCTTAGCTTCAAGCACACCTACCGCTTTCCCATTGATAAACAGGAAATAATCAGCTTCAAGATTACCTTTTAGTAATCCTTCACGAATGGCTACAGCCGTGATGGTTGGCTCATACTCTTCTCTATTGACAACCTTCCATCCTGCATCAGCAAACCATTGGTCTATTTTGACCCTTGCTTTTTCTTCTGGTGTCATAGTTCTGTCCTTTTTGTTGCAATACTTCTTATGTTATAACATTATCGGAAGTTCCTTTCATTAGTGTGATTTAAGGATTGATAGAACAATCCTTTATTTATCCACAATGAGGTCTTTCATTTTTACTGAAAGAATGTCGGCTATTTGATTCAGTAATTCTAATGATGGTTGTTTGCGGTTACTGCAATACGCATTAATAGTACTGAAACTTTTGCCGAGTTTCTTTGCTAATTCGGTTTGAGAGACATCTTGCTCTACTAATACCAACTTAATTCTGTTCAGTTTCATAGATAAACCTTATTAATTTTGCCACAAAGATAATGATAATATTTCACTAAACCACTTATATTATTCACTATTTATGCTTTTTTGTCTTTTGCGAATGAGTGTAATAAAGGACAAAAGAAAAATATGAGCAGAATGGGAGTTTATAAGAGACATGCCTCTTTCTGATGTAATTAACAGAAATCGTGTGAAAGAATGTAAAATGAAACCTTGTGTTTAGCAACCTATATGAATTAGCACTGAAATACGTTGCCAAAATGTTGCCAAAAATATGAAAGCAAAAATCCTAACCGCTTATTATCAAGCAGTTAGGATTTTATTCGGTGCGCCTGATAGGACTCGAACCTACACGGCCTGAACCACTAGATCCTAAGTCTAGCGCGTCTACCAATTTCGCCACAAGCGCATTTGTGAGTGCAAAGATACAATAAATATTTGAATAAAAAGAAGAAATGTGCAAAAAAAGCGGTTTTGTTTGTTTTTTACGAGAAATAATTGTACTTTTGCAGACAAATGTTATACTTTACAGGTAAACTAAAAATAATCATGATGAAAAAAATGAATTTGTTATTGATGGCAACAATGCTGAGCGCAGTTGTCTTTGCAGGAAATGGAAAGACTTCTACTACTCTTCCTGTTGAGGGAGAGGTGGTGAAGGCATCTCATCCTATGATTCAATATATGGGACGTGTAAGCTTCGGAAAGAATCCGGATGTGGCTAGCTTTAATTACCCTGGTACTACTATTGAAGCAAACTTCCAGGGTTCTTCCTTGAAGATGATGTGCCGTCCGATGACGGGCTATTTCATGGCACAAGTTGATGGCAGTGAACCTTTTAAGGTTGGATTCAATGCAGAGCGTGATTCGGTGGTTACACTGGCCACTGCCTTGCCAAAGGGTGTGCATCATGTGAAGGTGATGTATGTAATAGAGGGATTATTCCGCAACCCGGAGTTCCGTGGATTTGTGTTGGATAAGGGGTGTAAGCTCGTTGAGGCTCCTGCTTTATCTGATAGAAAGATAGAGTTCATTGGTAATTCCATCACTTGCGGATATGGAGTGGAGAGCATTGGAATGAGTGATCCTTTTGAGGATGAAACGGAGAACCACTGGCTGACTTATGCCAATATCGTGAGTGATAGCTTGAAGGCGCAGCATACATCGATTTCCCGCAGTGGTATCGGCGTATATCGCAACTATGATGGTCCTAAGACGGGTTCTGTGGAGAATATGCCTTGGCAGTATGAATATACCTTATTTAATAAGCACGATGAGAAATGGGATTTTGCCAAGTATCAGCCGCAACTGGTTTGCATCAACCTAGGTACCAATGATCTTTCTACGGATAATTATGATATTCAGCTTTATGAGAAGAATTACCGCATGTTCCTTACTACCGTGAGAAGCAAATATCCTGATGCCAAGATTGTGCTCCTGACAGGTCCTATGCTCGGGGAGAAGGAGAGTAGTGAGCAGAGAGCTGCACTTGACAGAATCTGCGCAGAAGCCAACAAGAGCGGTTTTACCTTGGCGAACAAGACGGTAGTGGATAAAAGAGGCAAGGTAAAGAAGGCGAAGAAGCAGGGAGATAAGGAGATTTATCGCTTCGACTTCTCGTTCCAGAAAGGTGACTTGGGATATGGTGCCAGCTGGCATCCTAGCAAGTTGCAGCATCAGAAAATGGCAAAGGAATTGTTGCCATTCCTGAAAGACTTGATGAACTGGTAGATATAAGACCACTGAAAGCGATTTCTCTTTTGGTTTTGATAAAAATAGAATAAAATTATAGTAACAATGAACACAAAGAATCTATTATTGTTGGCATCTTTTGCTTTTGCGATGCCATTGTCTGCACAGACTCCACAGGAGGATTTCAAGAGGGATATTACGCTCTCTGCAAGTAACTACGTGGCTTATCGTGGTCCTCAGAAGCAACTTACTCCTGCTCCTAAGGGATATAAACCATTCTATCTGAGTCACTATGGTCGCCATGGCTCACGCTATATGATAGGAAATAAGGCCTACGATGTGCCTTACTTCTCTTTGCTCAAGGCGAAGCAGGAGGGTAAACTGACTGCCAAGGGTGAGGAAACATTGGAAAAAGTTAAACTGATACGTGATGATGCTAAGGGTAGGGATGGCGAACTGACGCCGCTCGGAGCTATCCAGCATCAGGGAATTACCAAGAGAATGATGGAGCGATTCCCGGAGATTTTTGCAGGTAAAACCAATATCGAGGCGAGAAGTACCGTTGTTATCCGATGCATTCTCTCAATGGAAAACGGTCTGCAGCAGATGCTTCGCATGAATCCTCAACTCCATATCTTCCATGATGCCAGTTATCACGATATGTATTATATGAACCTGTCGGATAAGCGACTGGACAGTTTGAAGAATTGTATCGGAAGAAAGACGGTGCAGGAGGAATTTACCAAGAAGCACGACTGCTATGACCGCGTGATGAAGGAACTCTTCAACGATCCGTACTGGGTGAAGCAGAATATCAATCCGCGCGACCTCAACTGGAAACTCTTTGAGATGGCTGGGGCTATCCAGGGTACTGAACTGCGTGGCAAGGTTTCTCTCTACGACCTCTTCAATGAGGAGGAAATCTATCAGAATTGGGTGGTAAGCAATTCCTGGTGGCAGATGTCATACGGATATTCTCCTTATACTGGTGCCGAACAGCCTTATTCTCAGCGCAATCTCTTGAGAAATATCATCGAGAAGGCTGACAGTTGCATCGCTCTCCAGCATCCGGGTGCTACGCTGAGATATGGTCATGATACGATGGTGACTCCGCTTACCTGTCTGCTCAACCTGAATGGTTATGGTGCGCTTATCAAGGATCCTGAGAATATTGCCAAAATGTGGTTTGATTATAAGATTACTCCGATGGCAACCAACCTGCAGTTTGTCTTCTATCGCAATCAGAAGAAGCCGAATGATGTCTTGGTGAAGGTTCTTCTGAATGAGGATGAGGCTACCTTGCCTATCAAGAGTGATGTGGCTCCTTATTATCATTGGAATGATTTTAAGGCATATTGCATGAAAAAGCTGGACTCTTATCCAATGCAAAGAGACGACAAGAAAATCATTAGATAGAAATAGGAGAGATTATAGCATATGGAACTATCTACTTGTTTTGCAAGCCCGGAGATTTACTATTCCTTGGCTTGCTTCACTTATATTTTATCAGGTGTGTTCGGTGCCATCATCAGATGGTGCCACATGTGCCATCCTTATAGTGAACAAGGCGACTACTTCTACCCTGCACGCCGCCAAGTAACCTTCTTTTATGGAGCTGTAGTCTTACAGTTTCCATATGTGCTATGCCCATCAGATCCTGACGCTTGGTTTTTCGCACGAAGTTTCGGAATCATCTTTTACCCTATCTGCTTTGCAGTTTTGTTCTTCCGATATTTTCGAATGAACAATATATGCAATATACAAGACTTGAATAAGAAAGCCCTCTACAACCTACTCTTCATCTTGCCCTTTCTTCTTTTGATTGTGATGTTTTTCTTTGTAACATTTCGTAATGGAGCTGTCTTTACCCCCTATCAAAAGGAATGGGAATATGGATTGGGCGGCATAAGCCTTTTACTCTCCTACGGCTTTATGAGAGAATGTTGGTGGTTAAGTCGTAAATTGGATAATTTCAACATACAGAATTATTCCAATGAAGATGACTTTCCTTATGCTTTTGCCAAGAAAGTATTTAGGCTTCCACTCATAGGTTTTACTATCATGTGGATAGTCTTTCTTTCGGAAAGTCGCGAGGTCTATATGTGTGTAAACATCCTCATGGCTATATTCATGGTGTTTTTTCTTTGCCAGATTCTCCATCCCAACAAAGCCATACGCTCTCCTTTGGTGAAAGAGGAACTGGAATGTATGGAAAAGGAATGCCTTGAAAATATAATGCGGCGAAACGAGGATTTTAAACCTGAAAATTCTGCCTCGTCCGAAACAGACGAAAAAGTAAGTTCTTGCCAAAAGGTAGTTTTAGATGTGGAGGGTGGCATCGACAAGGAAGCCCTGCTAAAGCAGATGGCAGAGAAGGATTGGGAAGCCGTAAAGAAAGAGGTACTTACCATCGTGAGCCGTCGCTACTTAGAGCCAAGTCTGAAGCGAGTGGACGTCATTCGTGATGTTACCCTGATGAAACATACCCTGGCTGGCACTTTCATTACCCAGGTGGGTTTTTACAAGTTAGTAAATGCCTTTCGTGTTCGACATTATGAGAAATTGATGGAGACATCCAACTCAAATCTGAGTCAGGACATGGCTGCAGAGCTGTGTGGATTCAAGAACCGTTGGGCACTTTCTAATGCTCGCAAGCGTTTGGAAGGTTTTGACTATAGTTTGATAGAAGAATATGTTTCATAAAAATATTTGATAAACTATTTTATTTGTACAAAGGTGTGGTGTTCTCCGCACCTTTTTTTTTGTTGTTTTGCTATTTCTCACCACTAAAAATTACACCAATACTTACATTTCAATGTGCTTTTTCTGTGAATATGAGACGGATTTAGTTAAAAGATGTATAATCCAACGCGCGTTCACGTGGAAAAACTGATATTCACGAGAAAAAACTCACGTTCACCACACTTTGAGATTATTTTCATAACTTTGCAAGCGTTGACTATGACACGACAAGGTCATCAATAAAAAAGTAAAAAATTATTAACTTTGCTTCTGATTGCTTTATATTGGAATGTGGATGTAAGTGAGTTATTTCATGTTTATATTAAGGTATAAGTAAATTAAAGAAGTTTTAAACTTAAAAGATTATGAAAAAGAAAATTTATCCAATGCTATTTGTCGCAGCCTTGAGCCTGTCGGCATGTACGGAGGTTTTAGAACCTAACGTGGACTATGGTGGAAACACATTCATCAACGACTATTCAGCGTTGGTCGATGCAGTGAACAACCTGAACAAGACTTTACAAGAGCGTTTTGATGCTCTCAATCAACTGCTGAAGAGCAATATGGTAGATATCAAACTTGCCATTGACTCCAACACGGGTGCCATCAAAGTTCTCAGCGAGAAGACAGAGCAAGGATTGAAGGACGTGAACACCTCCATATTCAATGGATTCACTACTCTTTCTGGCAAAATTGACGAACAGGGCAAGAGCATTGTCGTTGCCATGAACAACAACGGCGAGTTGCTGCGTCTCCAGATTGACGAGACTGGCAAGTTGCTCTCTACCTCTTTGTTGAACTCAACGGATGCCATCGTGAAGGCCATCAACGACCAGACGAAGTCGTTGGAGGAGCGCTTCGCCATCTTGGATGCTTCCTTGAAGGCTGGCTTTACCGATGTGAAGGTCAGCGTAGATAAGAATACAGGCGCCATCACCTTGTTGGATAAGAATACAAACGCAAGCCTTGAAAAGATTAACGGTTCGTTAACAGATGGCTTTAAGTTGCTCAAAGAGCAGATTTCTACGACAGGCAATGATGTCATCTACGCATTGGACAACAACGGCAACTTGCTCCGTGTTGAATTGGGCAAGCAGCAGGAGGCTCTCAGTGCCACTATCGTAGGTCAGACAACCAAGCTCATCGCTGCCATCAATAACCAAACCAGCACTTTGGACAAGCGCATTGAAGCCTTGAGTACCGTAGTGGAGACTGGTCTGAAGAATGTTGTGATCAGCGTAGATAAGAACACAGGTGCCATCACGTTGCTCGACAAGAATACACAGGCAAGCCTCAATGGTATCAACGTGTCCTTGGGTAAGATTGACGGAACTTTGATTTCTGGATTCCAGGCTATCAAGACAGAGATTTCTGACACAGGTGGTAAAATCATCACAGCATTGAACAGCAACGGCAACTTGCTCCGTCTGGAACTTGACAAGCAGCAGAAACTTCTCAGTGCAACAATTGTGACTCAAACTGACAAGCTCGCCCAGGCTATCAACGATCAGACAGCATCTTTGAGTAGCCGATTTGAAGCACTCACCACTGCTCTTTCTACAGGTTTGGCAGATATCAAGGTGGAGATTGACAAGAACACAGGTGCCATCAAGACCTTAGATACAAATACACAAGCAAGTTTGGGTACTCTCAATACGACAATTTTGAATGGCTTCAACAAATTGAACGAGACCGTGGACGACAAGGGCAACAAGATTGTCACAGCCATCGGTACACAAACTGATGCCATCGGTACACAAACAGAAGCTATCAAGAAGCAAGGTAAGTTGCTGCGCATGACTATCACGAAGTCTGGTAAACTGATAGCAGCAGAGATTGTAGGTAGCATCAATACATTGAATTTTATTCTTGCGAGTCAGAATGCCTTGTTGAGTTCCAAGTTGGATGCTATCAACACCACCATCTTTAGTGGTTTGGCAATGGTGACAGCACTGGAATCGAAGATCAACAAGACGCTCGACTTGCGCTTAACAGCCATCGACACCCAGTTGAAAGGTACCAACACTGAGTTGCAAAACGCAAACGCTCAGTTGAAGACACTGAACACCACCTTAAAGACGCTCAATGGGAACTTAGTATCTGGCTTCACGACTGTGGAGAACAGCATCAATAAGATGTCTGGTGAATTGTCTGTCAAACTTGCCGACAACAAGACAGCTATCGTCAACATGGAAGGCAGCATGAAGGACAATCTCAAGAGCCTGAAGGATGCTGTAGATAAGCAGGGAGGCGATATCGTTACCGCTATCGACAAAAACGGAGTGGTAGTTGCTGCTGCTATCGACAATAACGGCAAGGTTATCAGCGAGGCCATTACTACCCAAGGTGGTGAAATCAAGGGTGCCATCAACAACAATACCGAGCAAATCGGCCTGAAGATTGTTGGTGTCGTAGATGCTATCACAAAGCAGACCGCAGACCTCAACAAGGCTATAACAGATGGTACTGCTTCCGTGGTTGCTTCCAATGGTGAATTGAAGACTGCTATCGTAAATGCCATCAAGTCACTGGAGAATAAGCAGGACGCAAACGCCAAGGAGCAGATTGAACTCTTGAAAAAGATGCTGGCTGACAATGGTATCTATAAGAATCCAGGCGACAACTCTTCCATCTATGTAGATCCACGTTTGTGGGATGTAATCAATTCTACTGATCTCCGTAGAGTCATTGCCAATATGCTGACTGTAGCAGAAGAACCATCTCTTACCTATTCTGCCGCATACGCTATACGTAATAATAAATTGGAGAATGTAGCCACCATGGTTTGGGCAGAAAAAATAGGAAAAGGCTCTGCTACATTAGCTGCAGGAACTCTCCAACCAATGGATTTGGCAAATGGCAAGCAGGTAATACGAGTGACTAAGGTTATTCCTTATATAACATATCGTTTTACTTCCTCTGACAGAATGATAAGGGAGATATATTACATTGATTCTGAAGGAAAATCTATCAAGTCGTTTTTTGCTAAGGAGGTAGAAATGGCATTCAAAACATACAATAATGGCATCATCACCTCTCTTGTGAAGTGCAACATTTATCTTCAGCCACATTGGACTGTAACCAGCAAACCAGAATATACTTGGCCGGAGTAGAAACTTAAAGCTTGGAGATTATGAAAATGAAACGTTTAACTATAGTGGCGGCCGTCATAGCGACGGCTACCACACTTCAAGCCCAGACTTACAATGATACGGTGCGAACCCACACCTGGTCCATCTACGGACAGGGTGGTGTAAGCTACTATCATGGTATGCGAGGAGCGGATGTCTCGGATTCGAGAAGACCTATTTCGCCCGACGCAGCGGTAGGCTTGAAGTATAACATCAAGCCATGGGTGAGAATTGGCCTGAACTTGGAATACACCATGCTAAAAGCTACTGGCAAGCATGTGGCTTCCTCTACTGTCACAAAGAATGACTTTGTGATTACAGACCCTTCTACAGGCAAAACTTACCCTGCGCCATTGGAGACAAAGATTGACCGCATACAGAACCGCTACAATATGCACTATGCGATGGCCGACCTCAACTTCGATTTCAATATCATGGAGTTTTGGCACAATCGCAAGGCACAGAAGTTCAACTTGTGGTTAGGAGTGGGAGCGGGTTACCTACATGGCTGGAACCGATTCTCTGCCACTACTTCCTATAGGGAGTTGGCAGTAGCGAAGGGCGAGGGATATTATAATGTCTATAGCCACGACTACCTGACCTCAGATGTGGAGAAAAAGCAGGTGAATGCTTTGTACATCCCGGTTTCCCTGAGCTTCGAGTACGACATCACGCCTCGTTGGACCATCGGTTTGATAGGACAGTACAAATACTTACCTCTCGACAACGACCTCACGCCTAAGGGCATAGTTAGTGGTGGACTGGTTCTTCGCTACAACTTTGTGGGCAAACGTATGCCAACCAACAAGGCACTCTATTACAACACGCTTGCTGAACAGCAGGAGATGAAGGACGCTTACGAGCGACAACTGCAGGATAAGCAACGTGAGAATGACGGTTTGCAAAGCAAGTTGCGCAAGAGCCAACAGGAGAATGCCGACTTGAAGGCGTTGGTGGAGGATTGCCAAAATGCTAATGCGAAGGTAAATGGTCATGATGTCTATTTCCCAGTCAACAAGACCAAAATTATCGAGCAGGAACGCATTCGCCTAAATGATTTCATTGCTTCTCTGAAGGAGCAGAAGAACTATAAGTTGACCATCATCGGTGAAGCATCATCAGATGGTCCTTCTTCCAAGAACTTCAAGCTCAGTGAGGGGCGTCTGAACAATGTCGTAGATTATCTCAAGAAGAAAGGCATAGAGGACTTCTCCATCAAGTTGGAGAAAGCAGTGGGAGACAGCAATGGCTGCCCAGACATAAAGTGTCGTAGAGTTCAGATTACTGTAGAGTAAAGTCCTCAGTAACAGGGAACTTAAATTATGTAAACCTTTTATACAATAAGCCGCCTCAAAAAGGAAAAATAAATTCCTCAGGGGCGGCTTTTAATTTTTTTCTATAGTAGCAACAGCTTGATGGCACGACTACTTTTTTCTTTGTTCTTCAACATTCATTCTATTGTTTTTTCAACCAGTCTTTATCTTTCTCATTCTCTTCTGTGAATCTTTTGTCATCGAAAAGGCTTGTCTGTCCTGTCAACTCGTCGATAACCTGCTGCTCACTCTTGCCTGCATCAGGATCAAGATTCTCACGTAGTTCCATAGTGGTGTTTTCAGAAGATTTGCCATCGTTCCCGCCACTTTGAGTACCCTTAAAAGAATCATCTACAGAACCTTCTTCCTCCCCACCAGTTGGTTCAGGGAATCTCGTTGGCTCCAGTTCTTCGATGCTTTCTATCTTCCAGGTAGTGAGACGCTTGCCCTTTGCCTTGAAGCTCTTCTGTCCGATAAACTGTTCTGCATCGATTTCTTCGGCAGGTCGGATAGCATCCACGCCGCCATAGGTAACCTTGATTCTCGGATAAACCGTATCGGTGAGCAAAATCAGCTTGCAGTTAGGATTTTCACCCATGAAGTTCTGATGGCGCTTGATGGCATCCATCGTGAAGCGCTTGATATAAGGATAGCCCTGATTGTCGGCATCGTAGAGAATGGCGGTCCAGATCTTGTGCTCGTCCCATTTTTCCAGACGGAGGATGTTGTCCTCGTAGTGGTTGTTCGGGTCGAAGTTGGTGATGTAGAAATCGCCATCGTCGAGTACTACCAGGATGCTTTCGTCGTCATTGAATTCACCGAGGAATCTTCCGTTCTCATCATAGTTGATGCGGTTTACGTCTGGGTCAAACCAAACCTTTCTTCCTCCCAAGGTGCTGTGACCGTGACTCTTCAGTCCGATGCGTTTGATGGTACGCTTGGTCAGGAGATTTCCCTTGGCAGCACGTCCCTTGATGAGTATATCGGAGAAATCCTTCTCCAGGAAGATGCTCTGTCGTTTCTTCGACAGGTCTGGCTCCATAGTTACCTTGATGATTTCCGCTTCGCCATTAGGGTTGGCGGTGAAGTAGATGATGCGGCTGCCAGGAGTACCCTGGGTGATGTCGTACAGTTTGTCGCGGGTCATCGCCGTCACGTTGAATCGCTTGATGAAATAATCACCTTGTTTTCCGTCGCGATAAACGCAGTTGTAGATGGTGCGCTTGTCGTTTTTCTTGAATACCTGTACGTGGAGGATGTTCTTTCCTACGAATATCTTGTCGGCCACCTTTGTGACCTTAAATTTTCCGTCTTTATAGAAGACGATGATGTCGTCGAGGTCGGAACAGTTGCATACGAATTCATCCTTCTTGAGTCCGGTTCCTACGAATCCTTCCTGTCGGTTGATAAACAATTTCTGGTTGGCTTCTACCACCTTGGTCACCTCGATAGTGTCGAAGTTGCGTATCTCGGTTTTGCGAGGATGTAACTTGCCGTATTTGCCTTTGAGGTATTCAAACCAGTTGATGGTCACATCGGTCATGTGGGCAAGGTCGTTTTCTATCTCAGCCAGTTCCGCCTTAATCTTCATCAGGAGATCATCCGCCTTATCCTTATTATATTTAAGAATACGCTGCATCTTGATTTCGAGCAGTTTGAGAATATCTTCCCGGGTGATTTCGCGATGGAAAGCATACTGTACCATTCCCTTGCCATCCATCTCGGCAGTAAAGAGCTTGTCCTTGAAAGGTTCCAACTTTGAGTCGATGAATGCCACTACCTCATCCTGACTCTTACTCTGCTCAAACTTGCGCTCCTTGTAGATGCGCTCCTCGATGAAAATGCGCTCCAGAGAGGAGAAGAAGAGCTGTTCTTCCAATTCGCCCTTGCGGATCATGAGTTCCTTGCGGAGCAGTCCCATCGTGCAATCTACGCTATGCTTGAGCACATCGCTGACGGTGAGGAACTTTGGCTTGTTGTCCTCGATGACGCAGCAGTTGGGTGAAATATTGATTTCGCAGTCGCTGAAGGCATAGAGGGCATCCATCGTCTTGTCTGACGACGTGCCAGGAGTCAGATGGACGAGAATCTCCACGTTGGCAGAAGTCACATCATCCACCTTTCTGGCCTTGATTTTACCTTTTTCTACAGCCTTGGTGATAGATTCGATGAGGCTTCCTGTAGTCTTACTGTATGGAATCTCGCTGATGATAAGAGTCTTGTTGTCGAGTTTGTCTATCTTGGCGCGAACTTTCAGCACACCGCCCCGCTGGCCATCATTGTATTTGCTTACATCAATGGCACCACCTGTAGGGAAATCAGGATAAAGCGTGAATGGTTCGCCCTTCAGATAGTGAATGGCTGCATCGCAGAGATCATTGAAGTTGTGGGGCAGCACCTTGCTGCTCAAGCCTACGGCGATACCTTCTGCACCTTGTGCAAGGAGCAGAGGAAATTTGGCAGGCAGGGTGATAGGCTCTTTATTGCGGCCGTCGTATGAGAGCTGCCAGTCGGTAGTCTTCGGGTTGAATACTACGTCGAGTGCAAACTTGGAAAGTCGTGCCTCGATATAGCGGGGAGCTGCCGCACGGTCGCCAGTGAGAATGTTTCCCCAGTTACCCTGTGTGTCGATGAGCAGGTCTTTCTGTCCCATCTGTACCAGGGCATCACCGATGGAGGCGTCACCGTGAGGATGAAACTGCATGGTGTGGCCCACGATATTAGCCACCTTGTTGTATCTGCCATCATCCATACGTTTCATGGAGTGGAGAATGCGTCGCTGCACAGGCTTCAATCCGTCCTCGATGTGAGGCACGGCACGCTCCAGAATTACGTACGAGGCATAGTCGAGGAACCAGTTCTGGTACATACCGCTGAGATGGTGTACAGCGGATGCGTCGAATCGGTTCACCGGCTTATAATCGGAATGCTGTTCGGTCTGATTTTTCAAATCATCCTTTGACGAATCCTCTAAGTCGTCCTTTTGTGAATCCCCCAAATCGTCTTTAGAGGTGTTCTGCAGGTCGTTATTTTGAGAATCTTGCAAGTTGTCAGGATATTGACCTTCTATTCCGTCTTTATCTTTAATTTCGTCGCTCATAGATAGCTTTTAATACTTATTTTGATAATTTATGGCAAAAATACAACAAAATTTCGAGAAAAAAGCGTATCTTTGCCGAAAATTTGAAAAAAATAAGTTTTTATCATGGCACAGGAAGATGTTTTTAAGAAAATCGTAAGCCATTGCAAAGAATATGGCTTTGTATTCCCAAGTAGTGAAATTTATGATGGCTTGGCAGCTGTTTATGATTATGGACAGAATGGTGTTGAGCTGAAAAATAATATCAAGCAGTATTGGTGGCAGAGCATGGTATTGCTGCACGAGAACATTGTTGGTCTTGATGCTTCTATCTTCATGCACCCTACAGTTTGGAAGGCTTCCGGCCACGTAGATGCTTTCAATGACCCATTGATTGATAACCGCGACTCTAAGAAGCGTTATCGTGCTGATGTGCTCATCGAGGATCACATGGCTAAATACGAAGAGAAGATTGCTAAGGAGATTGCTAAGGCAAAGAAGCGTTTCGGCGACAGCTTTGATGAGGCTCAGTTCCGTGCTACTAATCCTCGTGTTCTCGAAAACCAGAAGAAGTATGATGAACTTCATGCTCGCTATACTGAGGCTATGCAGGGCCCTAACCTGGAGATGCTGAAGCAGATTATCGAGGATGAGGGTATCGTTTGCCCTATCAGCGGTACTAAGAACTGGACTGATGTTCGCCAGTTCAATCTGATGTTCTCTACCCAGATGGGTGCGGCAAGCGATGCTACCAGCAAGGTTTATCTCCGTCCTGAGACTGCTCAGGGTATCTTCGTAGATTACTTGAGTGTTCAGAAGACTGGTCGTATGAAGTTGCCATTCGGTATCTGCCAGATTGGTAAGGCTTTCCGTAACGAGGTTGTAGCCCGTCAGTTCGTATTCCGTATGCGTGAGTTCGAGCAGATGGAGATGCAGTTCTTCTGCCAGCCAGGTACAGAAATGAAGTGGTTTGAGTATTGGAAGAAGGTTCGTCTGGCATGGCACGAGGCTCTCGGCATGGGTAATGAGAACTATCGCTACCACGACCACGAGAAGTTGGCTCACTATGCTAACGCTGCTACAGATATCGAGTTTAAGATGCCTTTCGGTTTCAAGGAGGTAGAGGGTATTCATAGCCGTACCGATTTCGACCTTTCTCAGCATGAGAAGTTCAGCGGCCGTTCTATCAAGTACTTCGATCCAGAAAAGAACGAGAGCTATGTGCCTTACGATGTAGAGACTTCTATCGGTGTTGACCGTATGTTCCTCAGCGTAATGTGCCACTCTTACTGCGAGGAGAAGTTGGAGAATGGTGAGACACGTGTTGTATTGCGTTTGCCTGAGGCTTTGGCTCCAGTGAAGTGCGCCGTATTCCCATTGGATAAGAAGTATGGTCTCCCAGAGTTGGCTCACGAGATTGTAGATGAGTTGAAGTTCCATTTCAATACTCACTATGGCGATCCTAAGGATTCTATCGGTAAGCGTTATCGTCGTCAGGATGCCATCGGTACTCCATTCTGTATCACCGTTGACCACGAGACTCCAAATGATCATAAGGTAACTCTCCGTTATCGTGATACTATGGAGCAGGAGCGTGTTGCTATCAGCGACTTGCGCAGTATCATCGAGGAGCGTGTGAGCATCACAAGCGTATTGAAAAAGCTTGGCAAGGAAATCAAGAATTTCTAATTGCCCCAGTATTTCGGGATATACCTGTATGATTTGTGTAGTCTGAGTGATATGCATATATATAATAAGGTATATGATATAGCAAAACAAAAGATTTAGATGAACTTTAAGAATATTAAATATTTGTTCTTTCTGCTGATGACGGTTTTCGTACTGTCATCATGCAGTGAGACGAATGAGGACGAGTCGAATTCTGAGTTTAGAAATTGGCAGGAGCGTAATGATAAGGCTTTTGCTGATACATTAGCTAAAGCCCGACAGCAGATTGCCAATGGAAGTACGGAGTGGAAGGTGATACGTAGCTGGACACTTCAGAACCAGACATCCACTACGGAAGGACAAGGTGCTGCTTCTACCCTAAAGTATAATGACGATGATTATATCGTGGTGCATATACTGAAGGAGGGTAATAGCGATGCTAATCTGCTCTATACCGATTCTATCCAGTTGAGTTATCGTGGTAGATTGATTCCATCCGATTCTTATGCCAATGGTTATGTTTTTGACCAGACTTTTGTTGCTGATGCGTATAGTCCGGAAACGGCTAAGCCAACAAAGACGACTGTTAATTATGGTTGGATAGATGGTTTCACCACAGCCCTTTTGGGCATGCATGTCGGAGATCACTGGCAGGTATTCATTCCTGCTAATCTCGCTTATGGCGGTCGCGTTAACTCAACCATCCCTGCTTATTCTATGCTTCGCTTCGAAATGGCATTGACTGCCTATAAGCGAGGTAAAGGTAGCTGGATAACGGAAGAATAATATCAGGCAGTAATATGCTTTATATGTATAGCAATATACTCGCATATGATGACTGCTGAAAGACATGATGAAATTTTAGCCTTGGGAGTACTGATACTTTCAAGGCTTTCTTTTTTCATCGGATTTCACGAAGTTTTCTTGCTCATACGATTACTCACGGAATTTCCCCTCTTTTTCCTCCTTTATGATTCCATGATTTTCATTTCTATTTTCAATTCTAAAAATATGTTGCGAAGGCTAAATTAGTATTTGTGTTCGTACACAATCCTTTGATGTATATCAAAAAAATGTTAGAAAGCTGCAAATTTATTCATAAAAATATTGTGGGTTCCAAGAAATGTAGTACCTTTGCCTCAGAAATATAAGTTTTAGGTTTTTAGTTAGGTAATAAATTGTTCTAGGTTTAGTTTTTTAAAAGGTAGGTTATTAAAATTGTAATTCAAGGACGACAGGTGTTAGAAGAAAAGGTAAATAAAGATTGTTTATTCAAGGACGACAAATAGGTTAGGTTAGTTTTCATAAAGGTGAAAGTATGTATTTTAGGAATATTGATTGAAAGTAATAATTATTTATGTTAATAAGAAATGGCGGTTCCTCAACATGGAGTCGCCATTTTCCGTGTATTTTGTTTTGACGTAAATCGATAAAAGAATAGATAGAAAATATAAATAAGAAATATGCTATATAGTAAGAAAACAGAATATCTGATGGAGTCGATTCGTTCGGGTAGAACGATGGCACGTAGCGAGAAACTCAATCTGATTGTGGGATTGAGTATCCCGTCTATGTTGGCACAGATTTCCACCGTCCTGATGTTTTTTATTGATGCCTCTATGGTTGGTCATCTGGGTGCTGAGGCTTCAGCCAGTATCGGTCTGATAGAATCTACTACATGGTTGGTTGGCAGTTTGCTGAGTGCGGCTGCCACAGGATTCTCAGTGCAGGTAGCTCATTTTATCGGAGCCAATGATTTTGTGAAGGCGCGTCAGGTCTTTCGCCATGCCTTGATTTGTGGACTGGCTTTCAGTGTGTTCCTCTCGCTCATAGGAGTGGGAATACATTCACATCTTCCATACTGGTTGGGTGGTGGTGCTGATATCGCTTCAGCATCTTCTGGTTATTTCCTGATATATTCCTTGGTGCTTCCCTTCGTGTATCTTTATCATACTTCAGAGATGATGCTCAAGTCGGCAGGTAATATGCATACGCCGAGCGTGATGGCTATACTGGTGTGTATTTGTGATGTAATTTTCAATTATATTTTCATTTATATCTGCAAATTCGGGGTTGTGGGTGCAGCTATGGGTACAGCCTTGGCATATATCTGTATTTCACTACCCAATCTCTATCTGTCGGCTTGTAAGAACCGGATGCTTAATCTCCGTCAGGACCATGTGCGTTTTCATTGGGTAAAGGAATATGTGCAGAGAGCCTGCAAGATCAGCATCCCTATCGCCATACAGAATATTCTGATGAGTGGAGCACAGATTGTGAGCACCATGATTGTAGCACCATTGGGTAACATAGCCATTGCTGCCCATTCTTTTGCGATTACTGCAGAAAGTCTTTGCTATATGCCTGGTTATGGTATCGGTGATGCTGCTACTACTCTGGTAGGACAGACTCATGGGGCGGGGCGCATAGACCTGTGCAGGAACTTTGCTTATATGACCGTTGGCCTTGGTATGTTGGTGATGGCATTGATGGGAGTCATCATGTATGTCTTTGCGCCAGAAATGATAGGAGTGCTTTCTCCTGTGGAGGCCATCCGACAGTTGGGTACTACCTGTCTGCGCATCGAAGCATTTGCCGAACCGTTCTTTGCTGCGAGCATCGTGACCTATTGTGTCTGTGTGGGAGCAGGTGATACATTCAAGCCTGCTGCTATCAATCTCGGTACCATGTGGCTCGTGCGACTCACTCTTGCCTACGCCTTATCCAAAAGCTACGGATTGGAAGGTGTGTGGATTGCGATGGCTACGGAACTTACTTTCCGTGGAGTTCTCTTCCTCATACGCCTTTTCCGCGGTTCTTGGATGAAGAGCTTTCAGGTGCATGGATAAAGGACTTCCGATTCTTTGAGTTAGTGCATGATTTTCCAGGCTAAAGTGTGAAAATAGCGATACAAGCGTGAAAATGAGGGATAAAGAGTGAAAAAAACTACAAAATATTTGTTTTCTCCCTTTAATTATGTTATTTTTGCATTCTGAAAGCTACCCAAAGGCGTGGGGATTTCGTTTTATACTATAAATGTATATTCAGAAAATATCCATTTTCTATAATATGTATGTGTATAGATTAAATAATAAAATGTAAGTAATAATTCTAACATAATAATAAAACATGAGATTAAAGCAGTTTTTTGTAGCGGCAGTGATGCTGCTGGCTACAGGCTCAATGGTGGCACAGCAGATGCCTCAGGTTCCTGTTGACAAGGACGTGAGAATCGGTCACCTTGACAACGGCCTTACCTACTACATTCGTCACAACAATTTCCCTGAGCATGTAGCTAGTTTCTACATTGCACAGAAGGTTGGTTCTATTAATGAGAATGACGACCAGCGTGGTTTGGCTCACCTCTTGGAGCACTTGGCTTTCAATGGTTCTGAGCATTTCCAGGGCAATAGCCTTCAGAACTATCTTCAGAGCATTGGTGTGGAGTATGGTAAGAATTTGAATGCTTACACAAGCATCGACAAGACCGTTTATTATTTTACCGACGTACCAACTACTCGTACTACAGCCGTAGATTCTTGTATGCTCATCCTCAAGGATTGGAGCAATGGTATCTCTCTTACCCAAGAGGCTATCGACAATGAGCGTGACGTTGTACACAATGAGTACCGTATGCGTATGGTAGGTCAGCAGCGTATCATGGAGCGTTCACTTCCTGCACTTTATCCTGGCAGCAAGTACGGTTATCGTATGCCAATCGGTCTGATGAGTATCATTGATGGTTGCGATCCTGAAACTCTCCGTGCTTACTATCGCAAATGGTATCGTCCAGACAACCAAGCTGTCATCGTTGTAGGTGATGTGGATGTTGATCACATTGAGGCACAGATCAAGAAACTCTTCAGCGGCATCAAGGTTCCTGCTAATGCAGCAAAGGTAATCCCTGAGTTGGTTCCTGACAATGATACAGCTATCTATGTAGTTGACAAGGACAAGGAGCAGAACTACGATGTGGCTATGATCAGCATGAAGCACGATGCTACACCTGACTCTTTGAAGGGTAGTCTCAATTACTTCGCTACTTCTTATGTTCAGAGTGCAATTGCCAGCATGCTTAGCTCTCGTTTGGGCGAAAAGTCATTGGAGGCTGACTGTCCATATCTCCAGGCTGGTTGTGATAATGGCAGCTACTTGGTTTCCCGCACAAAGGATGCTTTCAGTCTTACTGCAGTTGCCAAGTCTGGCAAGATGCTTGAGGCTTATGCAGCTGTTCTCCGTGAGGCTAAGCGTGCTAAGGACTTCGGTTTTACGGCTACTGAGTACGTTCGCTATAAAGAGGATTTCATGAGCGGTTTGGATAAGATGTATTCTAACCGTGATAAGATGAAGAATGAGCAGTTTACTTCTCAGTATGTAGATCATTTCATCTCTAATGAGCCAATTCCTTCTGTAGAGGATGAATATCAGATCTATAAGATGCTGGTTCCAAGTATTCCTGTTGAGGCTATCAATGCTTATGCCAAGGAGTTGATTTGCGAGACTGATACCAACTTCGTAACACTTCTGATGATGCGTGATGCTGAGGGTGCTGTTTATCCAACACAGCAGCAGTTGGCTGACGTCGTAAAGCAGGTGCGTGGTGAAAAGCTCGAAGCTTACGTTGATAATGTAAAGCAGGAACCATTGATGACAGAGCTTCCTAAGGCTGGTAAAATCAAGAAGACTACAGAGAATAAGCTCTTCGGTTACAAGATGCTTACCCTCTCTAATGGTGCCAAAGTAGTGCTCAAGAAGACTGACTTCAAGAACGACGAGGTACAGTTTGCTGCCACTGCCGATGGTGGTACTTCTGCTTTCGGAACAAAGGATCTCAACGAGGTGAAGATGATGGGTGCCTTGATGAACTCAAGTGGTTTGCGTGGCTTTACCAATAATGATCTCGAGAAGATTTTGGCTGGTAAGATTGCTTCTTGCGGATTCAGTGTTTCAAAATACCGTCATGGTTTGGCTGGTGGCTCAACTCCAAAGGATTTGGAGACTTTGATGCAGCTCATCTATTTGAAGCTCACTAATCTGACTAAGGACGAGAAGGCTGTCAACAACCTGATCAACAATCAGGTAACAGCACTCGCTAATCGTAGCAACAATCCTCAGGCTGTATTCCAGGATTCATTGACCAGTACTCTCTATCCTGGTAATCCAGTATTCCGCACAATGACAGTGGATGAGGTGAAGAGTGTAAACTACGATTGCGCACTTGAACTCGGTAAGCAGCTTTTCGGTAATGCGAAGGATTATACTTTCTTCTTTGTCGGCAACTTCGATGAGACTAAGATTCTTCCTCTTATCGAGCAGTATATCGCTTCTTTGCCAAGCAACGGAAAGAAATTTAAGAACGTAGAGACATTGCCAGTAAAGGGTGAAGTTGTCAACAAGTTTACCAAGGCAATGGAGAATCCACAGGATGTAGCTGTTGAGATCTGGTGCTCAGAGGCTCCTTATACATTGCGCAACTCAGTTCTTGCTGATATCGCAGCCCGTGTTATCAATATGGATTACAACCGTAATATCCGTGAGAAGTTGAGTGCTGCTTATTATGCAGGTGCTGATGCTATGGAAAGTGTAAAACTTGATGGCAAGACCATGCGTGTAGGCTTTACTGGTAATGCAATGATGAACCCAGACAAGTCTAAGGATGCTATTCCTTACTTCTATTCTGGCTTGAAGGATGCGATGGAGCAGCCTAATCTGGATGACCTCCAGAAGGTGAAGGAAATCCTTCTGAAGCAGGCTGATGTAAACTGTAAGCAAAATGGCTATTGGATGGGTGTTATCTCTGAGTATCTGCTTTATGGTATTGATACTCATACCAATTACAAGAAGGAGGTAAGCTCTGTAGATGCAAAGGCAGTGAGCGATTTCCTCAAGAATGTAGTGATGAAGGATGGCAACCACGTAGAGGTTATCATGCATGCAACAAAGGCTGGTGAGGCTAAGTAACAAGAAAAATGTCACATAAATATATGAAATCCCGATACAATTGTTGCTGTATCGGGATTTTTTTGTTCCTTTGTCCACAAATTAGAGAGTTTTGTGAAAGGTAAGTTTTATGTTTTAATTTAAAAGTAAATGAATTTCAAGCAAATGATTTTCAAGACAATGAATTTCAATTCGATGAAGCGAATTGTTTTGGCGCTTATGCTGATAAGTGTAAGCATGGTGAGTGTACAGGCACAGCTTCTTTACAAGATCAGTAAGGACAGTACCAATCTGAAGCCTTCCTATATCATGGCGTCCAACCGACTCATGAATCCTATGGGTGTTGTCAGTCTGAGTGGTGAGTTGAAGGAAGCACTTACTAATACCGATCAGATGTATTTCGAGGTAAACAAGGCGGCTTATCAAGAGACCATCAATGACGCAAAGAAACTGGCTGACGGCAAGACTCTTCTCAGTTTGCTTACTCCGGCTCAGCAGACAAAGCTTAATGCTTTCCTCAAGAAATACATGGAGGTGGATTTCCGTAGTTCCTATGTGCAGAAAAAGTATGGTAACCTGACTCCTGCTGCCTTGATGGAAGATATGGAGCAGTTGCTTTTTGTGGCCAATCACATGGGTATGTATGATCCTACTCATACTTTCGACCAGTATTTTGAAGCACAGGCAAAGGCAAACAATGAGACTGTAGGCGGTTTAAGTGATGTGGATGCTTATATCAACGATACTTATAAGAGTGACCTGAAGCAGCAGGTGGCACGCTTGGTAGAGTTTCTGGAGAATGAGCCTACTGAGTTGGCCAAGTTGAATAAGGCTGTAGGTGCTTTCAAGGCACAGGACGTAGATGCTGCTTTCAAGGCTACTGGCGCTCATGTTTCTCAACCAACTCTTGAGGCTTGGGCTGCAAAGGTGCAGACTGTGATGGCAGAGAAGCCAACCTTCTTTGTTGTTGATGCCGCCAATTTAGGTGGTGAAAATGGTCTTCTCCAGTTGCTCCGCAATGCCGGCTGCAAAATAGAGAAATAATCAATAGTATAATCCAAAAAATAAATAGGGTAAACCAAAAAAGTCCCGCTGTTAGGATGAAATTCCTTACAGCGGGACTTTTTTCGTGATGTCCTCGACTCTCTATCGAGCGGGGGATAAAGATCATAATCTTACAGCATAACCTTCTTCCTTATCAATGGAATTTACCACATACGAGTGCCTTCCCTTCAGGAAGAAAAACAAAGCTGCACACGAGAATCTCTCTTAAAAGATAATCTCTTTAATTTCTGCTTTTAGCCTTAGAGGCAAGAGCCTCGCGGCGATCACGAAGAATGCTCTGGCATCTGCTGATAGCCTGATTCTGATTCTCTTCGTTAACCTTTACTAAACAATCATTCATAACCTATTGTGTTTTGATAAACCTATTGTGATTTGAATACGTTGCAAAGATAGAGCATTCTGATAAAAGATGAAAGAAAATCCTATTAAAATGCATTACTTTTAGTCGTTTTTTTGATTTACGTCAATTTTAAAGCCTTTTGTATCCCAATTTTCATGTTATATTCATACGATTCGTATTATTTATAGGGATATTACTATGAGAAAATGGGAAAAACCTTCTGAAATTTCATTTTTTTTTTGCGAACTTTGCAGCCGAAAATGGATTCTTCTTCTAAAAGAGATTGTTTTCTTCCAGGGATAATTCCATGCATAAATAGAGAGAAGGAAATGAAGAATTCCATAGGAATATAGGTATATATAAAATAATAAAGGTATGAAAAAAGTAATTCTATTGACTGCTTTGGTGCTGGCTTGCACTACTGGCAGTATGGCAAATGAACTCAGCGAGTGCTCTCTTTCAGAGTTAATCAGTACTCCTGTTAAGAAAACTACAAAGAAAACTACAAAGAAGACTACAAAGAAAACAACAAGCAAGAAGACAAGCTCAACTAAGTCTTCTACTAAAGCTTCTACTGCGGCAACCTCTGCCACCAGTACTTCTGCAACAACAAATACAGAAACAACAACTCCTACAACTGCAACTTCTGCTACTTCTACCTCTGCTGGTTCTGCAATAGCTGGTATCCTCGGTGGATTGCTTGGTGGAGGCACATCTGGTAGCACAGGCAGTACTGCTGGAACCATTATCAATGGAATTCTGAACAATGTAATCGGATCTGGTTCTTTCAGTCAAGAGAGTCTTTGCGCTCATACATGGAAATACAGCAAGCCTGGTTGTGCTTTTACTTCAGAGAATCTGCTTGCCAAAGCAGGTGGCGAAATTGCAGCTAATAAGATAGAGGAGCAGTTGGAAGGTTATTACAAGAAAGCAGGTTTCTCTGGCTCAAACACTTACTTCAAGTTTAATACGGATGGAAGTTTTGAGTCAAAAATAGATGGCAAGTCATGGAAAGGTACTTATACTTTTGATGAGAAGACACATGCCATCACAATGAAGGGACTCCTGCTCAGCGTTTCCGGCTATGCCACCCAGACAACCAATGGTGTCAGTCTTCTTTTTGAATCCAAGAAACTCCTTACCTTGGTTCAGACATTGACAGCTCTCAGCGGTAATTCTACACTTGGCATTATCGGCAATATCACCAAGAATTATGATGGAGTACGTGTAGGTTTTGAGATGAGTAAGTAATTTCTCATTCATCTATTGAGATATTATATAGTAATGATTATATTGCTATTATTTATATAGCAGAAAAATCCCCTTAGAGATAGCCTGAAGCAGGCTTTCACTAAGGGGACGTTTTATCTCTTTCGCTTTAAAGTTTCCTTTTTACTTGATTTCGACTTTAAGCGGAGTTTTCAATGCTTCAAGATAATCCTTGATGCGAATCTGCCATTCTGTATAGCTGCGAACATCATATTTGCTCCATGCAGCTCCGAAGTAATAGCTGAACTTTTCTCCGTCCTTCAAGCCAGTCTTGATGCCTAACGCATGACCGGTAGCGCCGTCGTGCTTCTTATCGAAAAGCTGGTAGTAGGTATTGTCAATGCCATAAGGGAAGAGTACACCTACATATACCTGAGACTGGTTACCTTCCATATTGTCGGTAGGGTCTGCGTAACTTACGTAGTCTTTTGCGAAAGTTTTAGTCTCGGTATCTTCCTCATGGATTGGGAAGCCTGTAGCAAAGTCGGTAGGGTGGGTGAGGCCATCATACCAGACTGTCATCTTGTTGAAGTTGCTGCCCTTGTCGAGAGAGATGATACGATGTTCTACTACGTTCTTCTGGTCGCCCACGGTAGAAGGATTGTAGGTCAGTTCAACGGTAAATCTGAGAGGACCATTGTCTAAGATCTTGTAATCCTTATAGCAGTAAGGTAATATCTGTTCGTTACCAATCATAAGACTTGGTGCACCGAGACCCAAGGTTGCACCTACGCGATATGGGTCGAGTCCGTTGCCCTGGTCGAGATGGAATGAGTTGCGGATATTAACTTCTTTTCCTTCTGCTTCTACTGCCTTGATCTGATTTTTGAGTTTGGCAATTTTTGCAGTATTTTTCTCCGTCTTGAGCTGCTTTTCTATTGCCTTTTTCTTTGCATCCACTCTGCACATGTTTTCCCAGGCTTTCTGGTTCTTGATGTATCGGATGTTAACCACCGTATCAGGCGTGTTCTTTACCCAAACATCCGTACCGAAAGAGCGCTCGCCAGAACGCTGTAATGCTGGCCCGTAAACACGGTAGGCGCATCGGTCGTTCTCCCAAGCCAGGTCGTCCTTTCTCATCTTATAGAGAGCGCCCGTTGCCCAAACTTTCTGAGGATATGGCTTCTCTATGCTGATATAAAAGGTAGCTGCGCTATGAGGGCGCACACTGGCGTCGATGAGCAACTTACCATCGTGGGTAATCTGTGAACCGATTTGCTGTCCGCGGGTATTTTTTACCACATAAGTCTGTCCTTTGCCAGGAGTTGCATTTGATAGCTTAGCTTTCACATCAGCCATGCTTACTTCTACGAGTTCCATTCGCTGGGCAGCAGTTGTATTGCTTACTACCACAGTTGCTTGCTGGGCATAGCTGTTGTTGGAACCGGCTATCGCCAAGAGCATCATGACACTCTTCATCATGTTGGTTTTTGTCATCATTGTTTCTGATTTGTTAGTTATTATTAATTTTGTTTTCTTACGTGTCGAACTTGCTTCGTTACGTACATTATTATATATAATACGAATGAATAGTTGCCGATACAGACAAAGAGACAATACTTTCTGTTGCCAATATTTCTTCTGGATTATTCCTCGATAAGGGAAACTTCCATACTGATATCCTCTTTCGGACGATCACCTCTGAGTGTCTCGCAATTCTGGATTTTTTCCACGACGTCGAGACCTTCTTCTACTTCGCCGAATACAGTATATTGGTTGTCAAGGAAAGGAGTACCGCCCATCTCGGTGTAGGTTTTCACCTGCTCATCGGTAAATTTAGGGTAACCTTCCTCCTTGCAGCGTTTTTTGGTTTCATCCACCAGCTGATCCTGCAATTCCATCAATCCCTGGCGGTCGCGGTTGCGACGGAAGTTCATGATCTCATCGTGGTGTTCTTTGGCAAGCTGGTTGAATATGTTTTGCTCCATCTGCATACCCATCTGTTTCTCCATCTGCTTGAGTTCATTCATCTTGTAGGTTTTTCCCCATACGATATAGAACTGGCTTCCGCTGCTTTCGCGCTCAGGATTCACCTCATCTCCCAATCTCGCAGCGCTCAGTGCACCACGCTTATGGAAAAGTTGAGGATAAACAAATTCTGCAGGAATCGTGTAGTCAGGACCACCTGTTCCTAACATTTTGCCCTTAGGAGCATTCTTACTCTCTGGATCACCGCCCTGAATCATGAAATCCTTGATGACACGATGGAAGAGAGTGCCGTCGAAATATCCCTCTTTAGTCAACTTGATGAAGTTGTCGCGATGTTGAGGAGTCTCATCATAAAGGCGTACTTTGATATCGCCTTCAGAAGTTTTAATCAATACTTTTGCCATAATATTTAATTAGGGTCTGCTGAATTAATTTCGAGTCATAGACAGAGGGTAGCAGACGTAGGCCCTCATAGTGACGATAATGATGAAAAACCGCCAGATTTCGGTCAGGACAAGACAAAGTTCCCTCAGGAACTTCATC
>OBKV01000397.1_pt1 | contig 37253 bp, 32 predicted proteins | sample 1517301 | NCBI WGS metagenome assembly OBKV01 (sample SAMN04571685, study PRJEB22368) | human gut metagenome | biome: human gut; material: stool | host: Homo sapiens | place: Luxembourg | collected 2012-06-29 | reverse complement strand
CACCAGTCTTTGGAACAATCTTATCACCAGTCTTTTGAATAGTCTAAGGTGCAAATTATTTCATCAGTCATTCAACAGTCTTGAGTTAGTCTTATCACCAGTTTAATCACCAGTCTTTGGAACAATCTTATCACCAGTTTAATCACCAGTCTTTGGAACAATCTTATCACCAGTCTTTTGAATAGTCTAAGGTGCAAACTATTTCATCAGTCTTTCACAGTTTAGATTAAATTTGTACCATATCTTTTGTTAAATTTTCTTAATGTATCTTCTAATGTTTGATCAAAGAAATCTACTGTGATGCAAATGTAGTAATCTCTATAGTCGTTTATATATGTTTCATTAACGTATGAATCATAATATGTTCCAACAATATATTTCAACACTTTAGTTAACTTAATTTTAGAATACAATGCATCAATATCATCAAACAAATTTAAACCAATCAACGAATTAATTAACATGACATTACACTTCACACTATAAAGCAATTTTCTCATACTAGTTATTTTTAGACTCGGTCTTTCACAACTCCTTTCATCCACTTCACCCCTTTCACCCACCTCACTCCTTTCATTCACTTCGTTCGTTTTTTTCACATCGCTTCTTTTCACCATATTCATCACATAGTCCCATATACATTCGAACTCCTCTGATGTGATAAGATTTTGTAAACACCCTGTAAAATGAGTGTAATCAAAATAAAGTTTGGCAAGATCATATGACGAGATATCATACGAATAATTTATCTTATGAGCAATATCTTTACATTTCATCTTAATATTTTTGTAACCAGAGACGTGATAAAGTTTTTGATAATAAGAATCTGGTTCAATAATTGCTGTATCTAAAAATGTAACATCATTGATAAGCAAATCGTTCATACGTTTTGATAATCTAAATACTAAATCAATGATGAGACAATATTTATTAACACACATATATCCATCAGAACAAAACGTAAATAGCTTTCTTTGTTCATCTATAGATTCTTTCAAAAATTTCTTACGAATACTATCACCATCAATAACAGTCATTTAAAGAGAATAAGAATGAACAAAGTGAAGAATGAACAAAGTGAAGAATGGTAGGCAAAAATAAAGAGATTTCACTTTGGCATTTCATCTTGTAATCTCTTCAGTTGATGTACTATGTTGCGATATCGTCTATTGATTGATGATAACTTCTTGTTGAGATCATAGAGCTCGTCGACAAGATTCATATACAATTTATCTTTATCCTCGGCAAAAGCTTTGAGACGATTCTTTTCTTCATCACATTTTTCATCACATTCTTCACCACATTCTTCACCACATTCTTCATCACATTTTTCATCACATTTTTCACCACATTCTTCATCATTCTTTTGTGCTTTGTTGATACAGTAGATTAAACTGTTTGACCAATCTATGATCTCATCAATGTGATTATAACTGTTGAAATAATCTATGAAATCTAAATCACAGAAAACAGGTTTCTCTACATCACTTCTAATTAGTTCTTCATCGTAATAGTTATCCAATAATTCATCTTCATATAATGCATTTATTGTTTTATCACGTAAAGATTTGAACTTATCGAACAACTCATAAAATTTGTCTGAAGTTGTTTCAAATTGGTCTCTAATCTTACGTAACTCTTTGATGTACGATATAGTTGACGCTGTTCTCATTAATCGTATCTTATTAAGTGAAAACATCAAGTTATTTATCTGTATCGATATATTGTTGAGAGTGCACATATGGTTAAGAATATTGTGTTTATGTTCTGTAATGCAAACTTCATCAAACTTCTCAGACATGCTAAAGATGATATCATTCTTATATTGAAACTTGTAACCAATCATTTAGCTTAAAAATAAAAATAAGTTGTTATGCACCCCTTATTCACTTAATATGAACATCTCTATTGAAAACGTGTTCTCAAATATTGTGTTGATTTTATTGCGAATGGACAGATTAGAATTTATTTCACCACGTATGGCGACAATTTTATATAGTACATCATACTTCTCCATAAATCTAGCAATACACCAGTAGACACCATATTTGGTTGGAAGCGTTTGGTAAGATAACTTGAAAGATTTACATAGATTTGTTAATTTGAATGTTTGATCTTTGATTGAATCCCAGATTAAACACTCATGTTTGTTTGATAATGAAGTACTTAATGTTTCAAAATCTTTAGAAATTGACATATTGATTAATTCATCCTTAATTTCTAAAGATACTGATCTATTGTTTTGTTTATATAGTTCATTTGTTAAGAGTGCATCATCAGTTTGAAACATGATATATACAAACGAGTTTTCAATTTCAGCAAAGTATTGTAATGATGAATCGAAATCTGGTAAAGTCTTGTAAAATAGATTGTTGATGACATTGATCGAAGTTTTATTCAACAATATCTCAACTTTACTTTTTATAGATTTATTACTCATGATAATAAAATCAAGATTATATTTATCATTATCTTTGTGGATTGTTAAAATTGAGTTAGACTTCTTTCCTTGTTTCTTGAATGAATCAATGATAGAAGTCGATGTAATATGAAACACTACTTGATTCTCTATTTCATCACGAATCTCATAACATTGTTTATCTAATTTGAATATGACTAATGGAAAACTATCTGTATATTTGTAAATTAAGTAAACATCTTGATAATTAATATATATCAACATTAACACTGCATCATTTTTCTTAAGAGTTTTCAACACATCAATGAGTTCGTTGTTGTTGATCTTGACATAATAGTTATCAATTTGAGTATTTGGTAAAGTACTGTTCTTCAATATGTCGTCAGATGTATTGATAGTTATCTTTCGAGTAGTTGACACATCTTTAGCAATATCGCTTTTCTCATTGAACAAATACTCTTTCAAATACTTAATGTTCATCATAGTATAAATATCATTATATAATTTGTCATTTAGCATTTTAAATGTAAAATAAAAATAAATTTCGTTTTTACTTATTTTACACCACTTTTTTAACACCACTTTTTTAACGACCATTCATTCTTATTTATTTACTTATCTTTATTCTTGTTCAATATCATGACGACAATATCTGTTTCATGTTCTGTCCCATTTTTCTTCATGATTCCTGAAACAAATGTACTGTTCAATGGATAATCAACTTTCATTTCATAATTTGTAAATATATCTTTCACTTCATCACATCTCACTTCATCACATCTCACTTCATCACATCTCACTTCATCACATCTCACTTCATCACATCTCACCTCATCACATCTCGCTTCATCACACCTCACTTCATCACATCTCACTTCATCACGCTTCACAAGTATTATTTGTCCATCTTCATTTAAAACATTGAGATCATTCAATACTCTTAATTTCTCTATATCATTGACTATGTCTTCATCATCGATATAAATGTAGTCCAATTTAATTATGTTTTTAATCTTGATAATCTCATTTGTTAAAGTCTTAAGATCAAATGATTTGTATTTGAAATAGTTTATATAACAAATCTTTCCACACTGTGTTGCATTATATAGTGGATTATAAATGTATGAATCATCAGGTCCACACAAAATTATATTACTTACGTGTGTGTATTGATTTGGTAGATCGAATTTATCATAGATCATTAAAATAGATTTATCACTTTTGATATACATCTTAGTTATGTACATGAGAATAATATCTTGTACATAATCTATTGAATGAATGTTGAAATATTGTCGATAGAAATCTTTGACGGTTGACAACATTTTATTACTATGATTAATTATCTTTACATTTAATCTACCTCTTTCTCTCACTACTTTAGCATCGACAACGTTTCCATTCTTCAATGATATACCTCTAGAGAATGAAACACCTTTTAAATTTATAGGTATTTTCGCAAGACCTGTAGTATTGTTGTAAAATTTATTAATTATGTCTTCAGTGAACATATCGTATAATACAATGCTTTCATATCTATCGGAAATATGATAACTTCCATTTCCATATATTATTGTCAACATGTTGTTATCACTCGATGAAATGAATTCAGTATTCGATAGTAGCGATAAAGTATTTTCACCATGTATGTTGTTATAAGTTTTGAGTTTAGGTCTTATATCAACAATAGTTTCATCATTATCATTCACAATTTTTAATACAGTTGCACAATATAGATCCTTCAAAGATATTGATTCAAAATCTTCGTAATATGTCTGATCACAAAATATCTTTAAATTACCAGAATATTTAACACTTTCTAAAACACTGATGTCGCCTGTAGTGTTCTTATATTTTAATGAAAAGTTGATATTCAATGATGAACATATCTTGTCATGAACATTAGGATATAACATGTAGAGAAGTTCAAGTAAATTACATATGTTCGTTTTCGTGAATTGAATCTCTGTAATTGTTTCATCATACATTGTACTATTGATTACATTAATGATTAGATCTTTGTATTTATACGATTTAGTATTTACAAATGTTTTAGTCAGTTTTATATCAATGTTCTCATCCATGTATCTATTGGCGATGCACGTTAAAGTGAAATCATTGAAATCAGTCTTGATATTTATAACGTTGATAATTTTCATTGCAATTTCTAAATCGATATTATGATATAGTAAAATGTTATTACCAAATCGCGCGTATTCACATTGATAAGTCTTGTTGAAAACTTTAGTGATTTGTCCAAAAGTATCTAAATCAATGAATCTACGTGTTATCAATCTTATATCTTGTCCATATAATAACACATCATAGATTTTATCATTGTTTGTGTTCAATACATTATATAAGGCTTTGATAATTTGGTCCATTACTTATGAATAAAAAAATGCGTTACCAAATTCATTGAAATTACGAGGTGAGATATTGTGTAAGACCTGTGTAAGGTGTCATGTTAGAACTTTCACATGACTTGAGTAAGACTTGAGCAAGATATTGTGTAAGGTATTGCGTAAGATGTTGGGTTAGAACTTTCGTAAGACTTTCGCAAGATAGGCGTGAGATATTTTGATAAGAACTTTCGCAAGACTTGAGTAAGAAACTTTCACAAGACTTGAGTAAGATGTTGAGTAAGATGTTGTGTAAGATATTTAGGTAAGAACTTTCACAAGACTTGAGCAAGACCTGAGCAAGACCTGAGCAAGACCTGAGTAAGACTTGAGTAAGATATTTGGTAAGAACTTTCGCAAGACCTGAGCAAGACCTGAGTAAGACTTGAGTAAGATATTTGGTAAGAACTTTCGCAAGACTTGAGCAAGACCTGAGTAAGATGTTGTGTAAGATATTTTGGTAAGAACTTTCACAAGACCTGAGCAAGACTTGAGTAAGACCTGAGTAAGACCTGAGTAAGAACTTTCGCAAGACTTGAGCAAGATGTTGAGCAAGATGTTGAGCAAGACTTGATTGATATATTTTGAGTTAGAACTTTGCAAAAATAAATTATGTTCAATGTATCTTCTTTGATTCATTAACTAATTTGACAATATAGTCTAATGTACTTTTGATGAATGCTTGATTATGTTTAGAAGGAGTCGATAATATTTTTTCACGTGCGATTTCAATGTTGTCATAAATAGTGTCAATACAATTTAGATCAATCTTGTTAATTTCACTCTTTGTGAACCCTAAACCAATCAACAAATTATTTATAGTCTTGCTTTTGAATATCTCGATCAAATCATACTTGTTGCAAATATAGTTATGATCTATAGTTTCTAATGTAATGTTCTTCTCTTTTGATAATGTCTTGTCTGCAATACCTTTGATTTGCATACTTGATAAGAACATTAGCATACACTGTGATAATATTCCTCGACAGTTTTCATTAGTGCAGAACAACATTTTCTTCTTATTTTTAGTAACTATTTCTGTATCATTGTTGCAAAACGGACACTTCTTTGGTAAATTAAATGGAGTTGTATTATAGTTCTTTTCAAATGATGCAATATATGGTGATATATCTCCACATAGTTTGATGATGACTATATCGCCAAAACTTATCCCTTCAATTTTTTCAAAATATGAATTGATTGCACATTTTGCATGTTTATAGTTTTTACCATTGATCATAACAGGTTCATATTCAAATTTTAACTCTATTCTACCTTCTTTTGAAATCGAATATTCTACATCTGTTAATATACTTGTGCCTTCTGAAGATGGTTTCCAAGCATATTTACCATATTGTTTTGGTTGAGTTCTTTCTTTAGTTGTTGGGTACGTCCATGAAATTGGACAATATACAACACCATCAATCGGGTTATCAATATTATGTTGAAGTTCATCGAAGAAGTCCATAATATCTTTCAATGTTGGATTTATTAAAATATCATATGGATAATCTATGTTTAATATATCACAAGATTCGATTTGAGTTGGTACGATATTTTTCTCAACATCAATGTAACTACCATCTATAAACGGATAATTAGTTGATGAATTGATTCTTGTGATTTCAAAAGGGATATAAACTAATTCGTCAACAGCATCCTTCCAAACTTTGTCACCACCATTTATTTTACCTGCAACCCATGAAGCAGGTGCATTAATGTTTTTATGTCTGCGAACTATTTCACCTCTTATCGTTACATTGTAGAAATCATGTTTAGACATTTTAGTTATGAGATCACCAATTAAATCAACAATCTTGTGAGTTAAATTTGAACGCTCTACATCAAAACCAATTTCAGTTCCACGTGTCGTCGCAACATCTAACTCAAAATCTTTCGACAAATCATTACGAACTAATCTTACGCAACATGAGCAACCATCAAACTTTGGCAATAAAATTACATCTTCATCAAAGTCAGGTACCTTTTGAATTTTAATCACTGAACCCATCCATAAATCATCAACAGTTTTGATTTCACGAGTTCTTTTCAATTTGGTGATTCCTTCAATGCTTTTCAAATTAGAGTCCTTTCTAATGTATCCACCATTTTCATTAACCCCTTTCTTGAACACTTGAGTAGTCTTCTTTGATAACTCATTGATCTTTCTAATCATTTCTTCATATAGTTCATCTTCTATTAAATCTTCTCTAGTGTAACCTTTATAGTTCAAACCAGTTGAATGAATATGGTCGCATATATCTTTAAGTTCATACATCTGTTTGATATCTCGATTAGCTATTGCAGACCTAACGATAGATTCCATTTTCCTGATATAAAATAATTACTTTATACAAATGATGAAAAACGAAACAAAAGATAATATGAAAGAGCTTGCGAAAGATGTTGCGAAAGACTTATCCAAAGACCTTGTGAAAGATGTTGTGATAAAGACTTGTAATGAAGAGTGTGATAAAGATGTTGCGAAAGATTTGCCCAAAGACCTTGCGAAAGATAATATGAACGAACTTGTGAAAGATAATGTGAAAAATCTGTCCAAAGAGCCTGCAAAAGATTTGCCCAAAGACCTTGCGATAAAGAGTGTGATAAAGACTTGTGATGAAGAGTGTGATAAAGAGTGTGATAAAGATGTTGCGAAAGATTTGTCCAAAGACCTTGCGAAAGATGTTGCGAACGATCTTGCGAACGAACTTGTGATAAATAATGTGAAAGATTTGTCCAAAGAGCCTGCAAAAGACTTGTCCAGATATGAGTATGTGCGTTCAATTTTAATACCATCAAAGATTGAAGGGTATGATATAAGTAATCGACAAGTGAATGTCAAATGCATAAGATATAGTAGTAACAATATTTCATTAAACTTCAAAAATAAACTAAAGCATATATATGTTAAGTGTGAAGGTATACATAAAATCAAAGACTTTATCTATGGATTTAATAGTTACTTTATAAACGATAGATTGGTGTATAGATTATTCAAATGTATTCAAAATGATACTTTACTCAAGAATAAAATGCGAGTTATCAAATTGTTACTTTATCAGATAATTCATTGTAAAAATGATCATGATGATACAACGATTCAATACATGATATATATTCTATGGTTAGTCATCTTAAATAATTATGATTGGAAATGAATCACTCGGTTTATTTTTAGATAGTTCGACCATGTTCATTCAATGGTCTTGTGAAAGTCTTACGAAAGTCTCGTTCAATAATCTTGTTCAATAATCTTGTTCAATAATCTCGTTCATAATCTCGTTCATAATCTCGTTCATAATCTCGTTCATAATCTTGTTCAATGGTCTTACGAAAGTCTCGTTCATAATCTTGTTCAATGGTCTTACGAAAGTCTCGTTCATAATCTTGTTCAATGGTCTTACGAAAGTCTCGTTCATAATCTTGTTCAATAATCTTGTTCAATAATCTGTGTATGTTTGTCAAAAATAAATGGTGTTTAAATATTGTACTTCCATTCGTTATCATTCTCATCATGAATTTCACAATATCCAAAGAAATGAATACAGATGTATCTATAGAAGACTGCAAGTATTTCACCTTCATTTAGTTTGTAACTTGGTTCTATGTTTTCACATGGATATGTTGACGAATTATATTTCAAAAGATATGATGGATGAATAATAACTATGTGAAATGCATTGAGTTTCGACAATTTTTCAATGAGAATCTCTATTGATAATCTGTTTCTAGTTTCTGGTGAGCATATTACTCCATTTCTTGCGAGGCTGTCTATCACGCCATAGTTTTGATTTCTTATAGTGTTAGGGATATTTGCTTGTTTTCTACCATAAATCACCGTGAACTTGTTTTTACCAAATGCTTCAAGTTGTGTTGAGTTTTGAATAGAGTTTTGAGTCAACTTTTCTTTCACATAGTTCTTATTACTGATGTTTGTATCTTTATCATTTTCAACAATTTTAATATCTGAGAATATTGGTATTGTTGTAATCACATCACGAGTCACTTCTTCAAAACTTGGAACTGCAACTAGAGAATCTTCAGCATTCAATAAATCTATGATGCACTGTTGACAATTATGTGAAGTGAATGCGTTGAAATGTTTCTTTAACCAGTCAGTATATTTTAAAACAACTTTATCACTCATCTGTTTTCTAATATTGTTTGCATCACCTTTCAATATAAGATTTATCAACTCGATTAAAGTATCATCGTCATCATCATCATTCATTACAAACTTCTCTTCAGTGTTGATTGGTACTATGAAATTACCTTTAGTTTTCATACCTAGTTTTATCTTGATCACTACTTCAGGTTCATTACAATTACTAATCTCTGAAAAGTTCTCTGTGTTTTCATCTATCGTTATAACTGGTAAAGAGAAATTCTCTAAGTATTTTTCATCTTTGGCAAACGTAATAGATTTACATCTGGTGAATTTATAAGCAATGGTCATTTATGTAAAAACAAAATTATGTTCAACGTTTTTTACTCCATCATTGAATCTTTGATCAGTAATCTAACTTCTTTGGTTTCTGGGAGTTCATCACTTGGTACGAATCCATTTGGATACATTCTTGTTTTCACATCGTCAAGAACTATTCCTTCTAATGGGAAATATGAAATGAAATGACCATAAGTAGAATAAATAGCAGCAATTTCTGTGTATCCATCTAATTGATCAGTTGCATTATCAGTAAGAATATACAATGGATGATCATGTGCTGAAACGAACTTGCATAAATTCATTTTTTCATTCTCACGTTCTCTACCAGAATAAATAGAGAAGAGATAAGAATTTTGGATATTCAAAGCGTCAAGTATCTTAGTAAACACATATTCTGGAAACGATTGTTCACCAAAATTGATTCCTAATTCGTTGAACAACTGTTTGTAGATGTTTTCATTAAACCATGGACAATCACCAGGTCTTGTAATCATACGACATAAATCGATGATTGGACCTTGTGATTGAGAATTACTGTATGGGTCACCAGGTACCTTTGATAGAATATCTTTGCAATATTCAACCATTGGCTCCATGTATGAAAGAACATTGATACAAACATTGAAGAAACATGTATTGCTCCAATGTGGTACGCTGCACAATCTCTTATATCCGTACATAAATATGTGGTGAAAAAATAAATAGTTTATTGATGTAGATAATTTGTTACTTCTTTAACATCATAATATAGTATTGCTCTTGCTCTATATATATCACCGTCGTTTGGCGGAAAAGTTTTAACACGTTTAAATTTTTTCCATTCACCATTAGAGAATTCATTACCAGTGTCGAACAAAAGTTGATGCTTTGGAAAATATGTGACGTAGTGTCCAGTGCTATTTTCACCTAATCTGTTGAATTGAATCGTATATCTTTTATCACCACCAATTGCTCTCAGGGTAAACATAGGAGTATAATACCATCCGTTACTATAATATATACTCGTTGTATTATATTTTAAACACATTTCTCTATAGGCACATTCGCTCACATTTCCATCATCTGAAAGCCAGTTAGGAAGTTTTGAGTATATATCCGGGTAGTATATTTTACCATTTATTATTGTATAGATCCAAAATCGATTGTCATACTCAGTGAAATAGCATGCTAAATCATTGTTAACATATATTGCCCACCTATGATCACGACCTAAACGAAAAGAAATTCCTCTACTATTACAATCGCTCCAATTGCTAAAATCTATATTAATGGAAGTAGGACAGGATTTGTGATATACTATTCCGGCGACTAAATAATCATAAATCATCTCTCGCGGTATATGAAAAACTGGAAAATAGAGTAGGTAGCTTGGCCTTGGGCCACTTCTCTTGATGAAATATAAATCAGCGGTAACTTGTAAATTATCTAATCGAATTCCATTAAATTCCTCAAGAATACGTAGATTAAGGTCATCGAGTATAGATGTTATGAATAACCGAGCATCATATTGTTCTCCGTACGTGAGACCATGATATTCCATTATATTTTTAATGACATTTATATCGCTATTATATAAATTTGAAGGATCAGTAATCAAAGCTGTAATTAACTTCACACATTTTATATATGCGTCGATTTCTTTAGGTGGCATGCTGCTTAAATACGAATCAAACTCACCAATTGCAGGATATTTACTCTTTATAAATTCTAAGTATCCTGCATAAAGTGGATTATCGCGATATCTATAATTTAGTAAAAATTCACTTAATCTTCTACAGTATGCTACAAGTGGTCTTATTGATGCTAACAATTCAATACTTGCCGAAAAGAAACAAGTGTTGTCCCATTGACACATTATTGGTTTTGGATGTATACTTGCTATTATATATGTAGCATACATAGACTCTGGTGCATCAAATTCAGTATAATCCGAGATTGCCTCAGATGGATAAATATATGTGCTATTATATTCTGATGGACCAGACCAGTAAAGAGGTTTTGTATATGGATTTTCTTTTATGATTCTACAATTTAGCTTGTTTTGAATTTCTATAATACGGTTGCTTATCTCGATATCATTCATATGATTCAACTCATTCAACTCCCTATTGATATCTGGGTCATTTCTTTCTCTAAATGCTTCGATATGTATATTACGATTCATGGTTTTAATAAAAATAAAACTACAGTTATAGAATCTTATTTTTTCGCATAATCAGCATAAACTACACCGGTTAAATTGACCATTCTATTCATGTGTTCATTTTCTTTGAATAATTCATTGCACCAAACTAGATCATCATATATGTATAATTTCTTGTCAGCATCTTCGAGAACTTTGACGACATTCTCTGTGAATACTTTAGATATTGAAGCTGAAGTTTTATATGATCTGTCTTCATATCTAAATTTATCACTATCGATCATAAATGGTGTAAATAACCAGCTAATCGAATAGAGAGGACCTAACATTAATGACAAAGAATATTTATCACTAATTAATGCATCGAAATATTTTGTGAAGAACTTGTTTGGAGTAATTCCATTCATACATATTAAATAACATGCTTCTGAACTTAAGATGTTCTTCCATGATTTTAATATATTGAGTTTACCTTCATCATCTACTCTTTTCATTTCAACTTCGATTTTTGATAAAGCATTCATCCAACATGATAATTTAATAGGTTTAATTCTTGGATGACTAATCAAACCATCACGATGTTTGAATACTTCTTTAGCAATTACTCCACGTTTAGCCAATGAATTAGCCTTAATAGTGGACAAGATACTACCATAGTCGAGTGAACTAGGAGCAGATACTTTAGATTTAAAATCTTTAATTCTCTTGCTAGGATATAAAACAAATTGTAACCATGGATTTCTTGGACTTTTTGTATCAATTAAGTCTTGGTCAAACATATGGACTGAATTAACAAGAGGTGAATCAAAGAAGTTGTTAAAAGTAAAGTTACTGTTGATAGGATGCTTGAATGTATAAAAGGCTTTAATCGCATCACTTGCTGTATTGTTTACTTCTTCGAATTGTACCTTTTTCGTATCAACTCTATCTCCAACTTTGACATGCTTACTAGTTATTTTTATTAATTTATCATTCTGTGTCAATTCTTCAATTGCCTCAAGATACTTTTCATATTGTTTGCATGCATCTTCACCAAACATCATTGTAACCATTTCAGTCATTGCATCAGATGCATCATCTAGTTCGCGTGCAAATCTAGGTTTCGATAATTTATCATCGAAGTTTAATTCTGGATGATGATCATATTTAATATTTTGACCCATCACTGAATTAGTATATGGATTAAACTCTGAAGATTTTGTGTTTGGCTTTGTGCCTTGTTTCGTGCTTGGTTTTGTCTCTGATTTTGTCTCTGATTTTGTCTCTGATTTTGTACCTGACTTTCCTTTCTTTTGACTTGGTACGTCTTGACTTGGTACATCCTGATTTGGTACATCCTGACTTGGTACATCCTGAAGAACTTTAGATATCGGATCATCGTCCTTATCATCGAGTATTTCGTCAAGCAACTCATCCGTCTTATCATCAGGCGTTTCATCCGTCTTATCATCAGACAACTCATCAGTCTTTGGGACAGATTTGTTGACAGGTTCTTTGACAGGTTCTTTGACAGATTTGTTGACAGGTTCTTGGACAGGTTCTTTGACAGGTTCTTTGACAATTGTTGAAATGACTCCTGATAAATGTTTAACTGGAATACCACATGCCTTGCTAATTGCAAGTTTTTCTCTAACAGTTAATTCATTTATATTCATCTTATTATCATTTATGTAATCGATAACGCTCATAGATTTTGTGTTCATGAAATCTAATTGATAGTTAAAAAAAAATCGGTTATTTCGAGATAAATGGAGTATAAAGGGTGTAAAAATAAGGTGTAAAAATAAACTCAATCTTTAAATTTTCAATATCTTTCTACAGTCTTTGTTTGAACAGACGTAAACACAAGATGTACCATCATTGTAGATATATCTTGTTTTACTTTTACATTTCTTGCACAAGTTATCTGTCAATGCAAATGTAGGGTCCGTAGCAAATCTCTTGACAATTGAGTCAGGGATATTCTTTGGCATAGTGTTTTGATTTTTACTATTGACTGTTAGACTTATAGTATTATTATTTAGATTCTCAATTGGTGTACCACATACTGGACAAGCGAGTGCACCATTAGAGAATATATAAAACGAATTACAACAAGAGCTTACATATAGTGATTTATTGTTCTTCTCCATTTAAAGTTTAATAAAAATAAAGGTTTACCTTGACTAGTCCATGATAAAGCCGTGTAGTAAAAATAAAGTTCCTTATATTGTTTCAATTGGATCGATCATGATCTCTTCAGTGTTTGCACCAAAGATTTCATCACACAAATCATCGTCATTAAATTTGACAGGAACTGAGTTTGATAATGTACCCATCATCTTGTGAACACTAAATGAAATTGAAAATGTTCCTTTGCCCGTTGGATACATTCTGGTGTCAAACGATAATGAAACGTAGATACAACCCTCGAAACGCATCTTACCTTTATCACCACCCCAAATCATTGGAATGTTTTCCTTCGTTAAGTACGTAGATGAAGTATGAGATGTTTTCAATTCAGTTGCATACTTTGATTTTTCAGTTTGACATCTAAATTCACATTTTGCAATTTCGAATGCTTTCTTGACAACATCTGTTTTCTGATCTCTACTTATTGTCGCTGAATAAGTTGGAAAGACATAAAACTGTTTCAAACCATTACCATTACTCATGATTTTATTATAAATGTCGTGAGAACTTATTTTTGCACTAGTTCTGCGATCTCTAATATATTTGCATATGGTTTGCAACAATGTATAATATCTTATGTTCATTTCTTCATCTGATGGTACTCTCATATCATCAAAAGAATTGAAACTCCATGTTGGTGGTGAATTAAAGTCACTGATCATTTCTTCATTGATTTCAATTGTTGAATGATCTTTACTTTTAATCAATGGTTGAATCTTTTCATTTATTTCACCCATTAATGTCATATAGAAATCATCATTAGTCATTCCATCATATTCTGATAAATCGAGATCAAACATCTTGGAAACTATCAAGACTTCTAACACCATACTTAATTGATGTTGAATTAACATTAAATTCCCATCAACATTATCTTTCGAAACTGGTGATATAGGTATTTTGATTGTACCTATAGCAGAAACATTGGCACTATATGGTTTCCAAATGTTGTATTCCTTTTTACCACCAGGTGTCCATCTAATGAAGAATTTATCAGTATATTCACCTGTTTTAGTGTTCTTGATATATATCTTTGGTGACGATATGATGAACTTCTGTCTATCTTTATTTGATGAACCTTTAGTTACATACTCGTCCAACCATTTTTTAGCATCAACACTTTTATTAACATTTTTAGCAAAGAATGGATTCTCGACCCAAAATGGACCTTTACCATTTATATAATTTATCAAAGATGATTCTTTAGCGATTTCAACCGGATAAACTAAATATGTTGACATAATGTTTTATACTTTAAAAAAAATCAGTTATTGAAAAGTGATGAAATAAAAGATGTGTTAAATAATTCGCTGTGACCAAATAGTTGTTATCGTATGCGTGACACTTGCGTGACACTTGCGTGACACTTGTGTAGAATTGTGAAAGACTGGTGAAGAATTGTGAATGATTGGTGTAAAGACTGTGTAAGGACTGTGTAAAGACTGTGTAAGGACTGTGTAAAGACTGTGTAAAGTGTATGTAAAGAAACTGACCAAAAAACTGGCGTAAGATAACTGTTTTTTATTTCACGTTAAATGACTACACCTGTTCAACAGGGAATTATAACTGGTGGATATCTGCTTGAATTACGCGATAAAATTAATAAGAATGAAACTAATTTATTGTTCCATGATTATTATACAGAGTTATTTGAACCACTGGGAATATATCGTGATGAATTGATGCTCGTCTTACCACAAGCATTGAGAGTTGATCTTTTAACAGGTACTGACAATGTACCATATAAAAAGAGTGAAGACAAGAAAGCTGAAAGTGAGGATAACGCCAATGAGAAGTAAAACAAGAAATGATTTATTTTTACGTTTAAATGATTGATATTATAACATTCATATTAATACTTCAAATTTTAATGATTATTCTTCATCTGATTAATGCTAAGAAGTTTTCTAATATCTATCACAACGTTAATATGGCTGCGATGAATTCGATGATTTCTAGTCAGAATAGTGCCAAAGATATGATCATGTCTGAAGCAATAATTGAAATAATGAAAATGAAAGGTGATGAAGTGAAAGGTGAAGAAGTGAAAGGTGAAGAAGTGAAAGGTGAAGAAGAGAAAGGTGATGAAGTGAAAGGTGATGAAGTGGCGAAAGATTATGAGACAAAAACTATAGATAAATTCTTGAACCCATCTACTCGTGAAATAATAATGGAAGAAGCAGCACATGATGCAAAAGTGTGTGAAATGAATGTGAAATCGTTGAAATAAGTCTTATTTTATTTTTCAAAAATGAATCCATTAAACTCATTCATGGAAGAAAACGCTAAATTAGATAACGATCCATTATATATTCATCTACAAGAAACTTTCAAAGTTCTTACACATATATTTGCGAAACACATTGATATATGGATGTCATTATCCTCAGCGATTTCAACAGCTCAATTAATCAATACTGATGCATCTGGAGTATTTCATAATTTAATGTGTATGAATGATGTCGTTAATCCTGCAATCATAAGTTATACACAAATGCAAGAAGTGGCGAGAACATTCTATAATACAATTGTCGATAATAAATCATTAAGATTAAATACTTATGCATCATTACCTGACGATAAGAATCCAGAGATAAGTATGATGTATGAATTTTGTAAATACTTCTTCATACCTGCTAGAATAAGATACTCAACGATTCCACCTAATTTTCGCATCAAAGCATTTCAAATGTGGTTAACTACTGTTTTCACTCTACCATTTAACAATGCATATACTTCAAAATTTTACAGTACAATGACAAGTATAATTTATCTTCAAAACACTTACGATAAACTTATCGACAACACTCGTGTGATAGAATCTTTCAAATCATTAAACTTTGATTTTACATCTATGTGTATTTCATTGAGATATGATGTTAAGAATGGTACACAGAAATTCATTAGATTGTATATGTATTCATTCCTGACTGCATCTATTGAAATTCTAAAGAAATGTTGTTTGAATATACAAGAGTGCAACATTAGAAATCCACATTTTGATGGTTCATGGATATCACCGTTCGATAAAATAATGAACGAACAAATCAACAAATTAAAATCATTTGAGAAACTCGTTAGCATTGTTGAAGATGAGTAAAGAGAGACTTATTTTTATGTTTAAATGGATTTAAATGACTTTGATAGAAATGAACTATATGAACTCTATAAATTTCTCTACAGATTAAATCCAAACATAATGTGGGAATCATTTCTAATGGAGAAGAAGGAGAATATTAAAACATTGTTTGATTTCTTGAAGATCATCAAATATAAAATCTGGAAAGATAAATCATTATCATACGACTATATCATGCCACGTGAGAAAGTCTTTGAACATTACATGGAATTGATATATGGTGAATATTTACTGAAACGTCAACATACTGGACTCGTTGTAGTGATACCAGATTTACAAAATTGTTATTATCCAGACAAAGTGAAAGAATGTATAGAATTAAAGTTGAGTGTTCTACGTTCAATAATCAATTTAACACACATGTATTATCAAGAAGTGGTCAAGAATGATAGAGATGGGTCAAGAGACAATGAAACTAAGAATGAAACGAAGAACAAGTCAGAGAATAAGTCAAGAGACAATGCAAATAAGAACGAGTCAGAGAACAAGTCAAGAGACAAGTCAAGAGACAAGTCAAGAGACAAGTCAGAGAACAAGTTAAGAGATAAGTCAAGAGATAAGTCAAATAAGAATGAAACTAAGAATGGGTCAAGAACTAATACAATTGAAGACATCATTGAAAACAAAGTTAATTTCGCACTTGAAAACGCTATAGTAACGTTTGATATGACACTATTTGGAAGTACGTCGTGTCTTCATGACCCAATATACTGTGAGAATGATAGTGAGAAAACAAGTAAACGAATCAGATTAATTAAGATATTTTGTTTCATGCTTTTCATTGGTGTCGACTTGTCTGAAATTGAAATAATATTGAGAGAGTGTGAAAGATATGTTGTAAAGAACTAACATGAGATTGTGGTTAAGATTGTGGTAAAGAACTAACGCAAGACCGTGGTTAAGATTGTGGTTAAGATTGTGGTAAAGAACTAACGCAAGACCGTGGTTAAGATTGTGGTAAAGAACTAACGCAAGATTGTGGTTAAGATTGCATTTTTAAGATTGTGGTAAAGAACTAACACAGACTTTTGATAGATTATTCGAAGACTAACTCAAGATGACTCAAGACATATTGTGAAAGGGGTGGTGAGCGACTCTCCTATTTATTTTTAGTGAAAAATGTCAAAAGTACCTGAAGATACAATACAATCTATCAAAGATGCATTTGGTGCAAATAGTCAATTATTGGACAAATTAAATTACTATGAGAAATCTATGTATTATGGTCGATTTTATTTTCCTGGACCACTTCAAGATTATTCAGAGTTTCATAACAATGATGTTAATGATAGAGTATACTATTTGCGTGACCCTAGATATTTAAAGGACTATATTGAAGAAGCTATGAATAAAAATTACGAACAATATGTCATTGTTGCTACTATAGTTACTTCACCATATACTACATCAACGAAATTTAAATCAGAATCAATCATGAAGTTAAACGACTATTGTTCAAATGGATATATTAAAAAATGGGATACAGGATATATCGAAATAACTAGTGAGAAATATCTTGATGAAATATTATCATTGTTTGCATCTATAGAGTTCTTCGACAAATATGATGTCATAACTTCAATGTATAAAGAGAATTCAAACACGTCACCACTGAGACGAGTATTTAAAACAACGAATGAACTTAAACAATTCATCAACAAATATCTTCAAGATGGTTTATTAGACGACTATATTAAAGCTTTAGAGAATAAGATAAATGATTCTATGGATCACTTCATCGAATCAAACAATGGGTACTTTGCTCCAAGAGCTTTAAGCTTTACAGATGAAGATATAGTTGCAGAATATGATAACGTTTTAAAAGAATATCAAAATGAACTTCGAGAAATTTGGAACAAGATTAGCGACATACCTTATCTACAAATATGTACAAATCAAGCATCTACATCTGGTGAAGTCAAAGATACAACTATAAGTCAAAATGTAAGTTGTATATTGAATGTTACTGAAGGTGCAGTTACAAGTGAAAGTCAGAAAATATTTGATAGTTCGCAAAAAGAAGTACAAAAGGAAATGGAGAAGGAAACACAAGGCGATACACAAGACAACACTCCAGAGAACACACCAAACGATGCTCCAAACAATAGTCCAAATGATGCACAAGATAACAATGATAAAGATGATACACCAGACAATACTCCAAATGATGCACAAGATAATGATAAAGAGAACACACCAAACAACACACCAGACAATTCACCAGACAACACGCCAGACAATTCACCAAACAACACGCCAGACAATTCACCAAACAATTCACCAAACAACACGCCAGACAATTCACCAAACAATTCACCAGACAACACACCAAACAATTCACCAGACAACACACCAAACAATTCACCAGACAACAAACCGGACAACAAACTAGGCGATGCATCAATAAAAACGCTTTTAATCATTGTGATAATTATCTTGTCAATAATCTTAGGTTTCATAACTGTTTATATAATCAAGATGAATATGAAGAATGAAATTCAAAATATAAGTGAAGTAATGTGAAACGCAAAAAATAAGTGTGTGAGTGAAGTGACATGAAAGAAAGTTAAATTTTTTAACAAGATAATTCATGTCTGAAATATATCAACACTTATCTAGTGTATATAATGAGTTAAATTACAATACGTTCAAACAAAAGATTTATCAAAACATGCTTCACTTGAAATTGAAATTAGAAACTGAACTTGATATGGACTTTAGTAATTTCGAATACTATTTCAATGATATAAGTGTTCATAATGGTATATGTATTCCAATCATGATAAAAATCGATGATGAACCACTAAGTTTAGAATCCATAAATGAAACACTTAATCATATTCCAATGTATAAAATCCCTAATTCAAAAACAAAGATCAAAGAACTTAATAGAGTCAATGAAAAGAACGAGATTCAATCAGTACCAGAAATAAATGATGATGTAATAACTAGTTCGTTAAATTATTTGACGACTCTAGTTAAAAATGAAGATGATTCTGAAGTCATAAAAATGATTGAAAACAAATGTAGTATATCACTGAAGAAAATGAATGGAGAATCTCGATATATAATTGATCAATCGTATTTCATCAATGAGATTATTCTAGTTTCAGGTATAGATTTATTTTATGCTGATAATGTCATTGTAATTAATTATAATGAATTCTTAACCTCAGAATTAGGTGAACAATATATATCGATTGGAACATTCAAAATTAAAAATGGTGAACACATCTTCGATAAAAATCATATTGCATTAGTATCGAAATGTCCAAGATGTAATTCTCCATTCATCTTTGATTATTATACAGATGGTTTACAAAAGATATGTTACAGATGCATGGGAGAGAATGATGAAGAGAATGATGAAGAGAACGATGAAGAGGGTGATAAAGATCTTGCGCAAGACTTTGATGAGACTGGTGATGAGACTGGTGATGAGACTGGTGATGAGATGTGATGAGTTGTGATGAGACCGTAAAGATATTGCGAATGACTTTGATGAGATTGGTAATAAGCTGTGATGAGACTGGTGATGAGACTATAATAAAGACCTTATTTTTATTTAAAGGACATGGATAATTTTAAACCAACAACATATGAAGATATGATTGATTATTTGAATAAAGTTGAAATTAAAAGTAGTGATATCATTGACAAAAAGAACTTGATCAAAAACTATGATATCCCTTTATATTATTACAAGCAATTAATCAATAGAGATTACTCTGATAAATATATCTTTGTTGTGTTTCCATGGTTATTCGATGCATTATCAATAACGATGTCATATAAAGAGTATGAAGACTTTAAAAAAGATATGTTGAAATTCATCGAAGATAATTATTCTAGCATGGAAATCAAGGCGATTAAAAATGTAGCATCACTCTATGAAATTTCATCACAGAATATTCATATAGATATTTCAAAACTATCTTCACTAGCATATTTCAAATATTTAATTGGTGCAACGTTTCCATACATTTCAATTAACTATAAAGAACTTCTAGAGATAAATGAAGAGAAAGCAACATTGTTCAAAATCAATGCTACATATAATTTAATATATCCTAACTCAATTGTCAAATATAAAGATGTTGAAATCAAGTATCGAATTCTAGATCCATCAACAATATCTGAATACAATAGTTCAATCACATATAAGCCACCTAAGAAAATAGCTAAAGAGATGTATGATATTGAAAAGTTAGGAAATGAAACTAAATATTTAATAGTCATAGATTATAACAATGGATATTATACTGTTGCTAAATTTGGTTCGAGTATTTATGTTGATAAATCATTCATTGAAGATCTAAAGGTTGGTAAACTAGATATCTTCGATATAGTTGATGACATTATTAATACACGCATTAAATATGAATTCTATAATAAAACGAAGACTATTCAAAACAGATCTGTCGATGAATTGAAGAAGAACTATTTATCACTACAGTCATTAGCATTTAGTGTACCATTGACTAATCTACAAACTTATGCATCAGAACTTTCGAAAGCAGCTTTCAAAGCATCTTTACTAGATCCTGACGATGAACCTTATTTCCAGAAATATGTTGAATTGATGAACATCGAATTTAATGAAGAGAATAGAAACAATATTGTAAACTATGTAATGAACTATATATATCCAGATCTATTAACAACAACGAAATGATCTTCACCCTTATCTGTCACCAATCTGTCACCAATCTGTCACCAATCTGTCACCAATCTGTCACCAATCTGTCATCAATCCGTCGCTTGTTAAAGTGGCATAAAAACGGTGTAAAAACGCTCAATTTAACTTAGTTTTATTTTTTAGTTTAAATGTTACCAAAGAGATTTCAACAAGTTGGTCTATTGACTAATGATATTATTTCACAAAGATCTATCGATGAGTTCGTTTGGTTATATAAACTAGATGGTGAAAGAAAAGTTGTTCTCATCTATGATGGAGTAATTAAAGAAGTCTATATATCGGACAATGAATATAAATTTAATGTGATTGGAACGATTTCGATCAGTGATATTTCTCCACGTGTTCCATATGTCTTTGATACAGAATTTTACAATAATACTTACTACATATTTGATGTAATATATTTCGTAGATGACGAGCACTCGAACTTAAATTATATAAAGCGAATGAAATTAATCGAAAATATCAATCTACCAAATATCATGAAAGTCAAACCATATTATTACATTAAAGATTGGGACAAGCTTATCGAAATAGTTAATACGAGTTATCATGATCCAGATGGAAATGATATAGATGGAATCATTGTTCAAGTGATAGACTTACCATATAATACTAAACAATATATATCGTACAAACTTAAGAGAAGAATTATGAACACTATCGATTTTTATGTCCATGAATCAAGACTATATTTAACTAATCGAACGAATGATAAAATAGTTAAAAACTTTGATGAGAAAGTACTTAATATAAATCTCAATGGTGTTCAACTATCGAGTTTCACTACACCATTTTACAAAGATCTTGGAATATATAATGATTCAATATCTTACATGGTTCGATCAAATAAAGATCTTATAAGTGATTATCCATTGAAATATCAGAAAGAGATACTCATAGCTATTGACAAGAATATTGAGGACAAGATTTATGAATTTGGATTTATTGAATATGAAGACAGAGTTTATCTCATTCCAATTCGTGAAAGAGTCGATAAACCATATCCGAATTCATATAGAGTTGGTCTATGTAATCTCGAAACATATTTTAATCCGTTATCTACATCGAATACTACATATTTTCAAAAACAAGATAATCCCGATAGATCAATCATAAACTTGTACCATGATATGTCACATGCGTTTAGAGATGCGATTTTAAACAACTTGATTTCTCATTTGAATAAACCCGTGAGCCGTACTAATGATTTAAACATATTTGATTTATGTGGAGGAAGAGGTGGTGATATATTTAAATTATCTTCATTAGTTAATATCAAAAATTTAATGGTCGAAGATGCTGACAAGAATGCATTAGTAAGTTATTTCAATAGAGTTAAAGGAATTATAAAGGGACAGGGACAAGAAAGGCGAAGAAAAATGAGGCGAGGAAAAGAGCAAGATTTCAAAATGAGAATTATCGACATACCTCTTTCAACAAACAATGATGACATAATTAAAATGGCCGGAGATATAACTTATGATTTAATTATCATGAATTTTGCTATCCATTATTTATGTACAGATATTAAAAACATTGATAAACTAATTGATTTAGTATCTTTGTGTCTCAAAAGCAATGGACTATTCATGGTGACATATTATGATGGTGAGAAGATATTGAAACTTCTCGGTGATAATAATGAGATGAAATTTGGTAAGTTGAAAATAGAGATTGTTAAAAGAGATGGTGAAACGGTTATTGCAAACATGCCATTACCAACAATATCTTCAACAGGTTTTAGAACAGAACCTCTTACAACAAATTATTATCTATCGTTATTGAACTCTACATTTAAACTCATCGAATCAAAATATGTTTATGAGTTTGCAAAAATTGATGATATCAAAAATAAAGAAGATGTCATAGATATATTCAAATTAGTTAAAATGAACATATATGCGTTGAAATAAGGCAAGGTTATGAATTATTTTTACAACAGACAATTCACTAAACCTTGCATTAGACATATATACAGTCTGGCGATAGAATGGTCGAATTATTTTTATATCAGATAGTCACTAGACTTGTGGAAACCTTGCGACAGTCTTGTGGAAACCTTATGGAAATCTTGTGAAAGAATAGTAGAGTTATTTTACGACAGACTTGTGACAGACTTGCGATAGTCTTGTGGAAACCTTGTGACAGACTTGCGATAGACTTGTGGAAACCTTGTGAAAACCTTGTGAAAGAATGGTCGACATATTTTACGACATATTTTACGACATATTTTACGACAGACTTGTGGAAACCTTATGAAAACCTTGTGAAAGAGCTGTGAAAACCTTGTGAAAGAATTGTCGACATATTTTACGACAGACATATATACAGACTGATGAAAGAATGGTCGAATTATTTTACGACAGACTTGCGATAGACTTGCGCAAGGCTTGTGCAAAAATAAATACTATCATCACTCTACATAGAGATGTTGTCCATTAGTTATATTTAGCAACGCTCCTTTACTCTGTATAAATTCAGCATTTTGTTTAGGTGTCCTTTTACATCTCATGTATTCAACATTGTTTAATTCAATGGGGACCCTACAACAGAAGCGTACATAGATATATACCTTACCAGCAAAACTCTTTGTACTGATCATGCATTTAAAGTGTTCTACATTTTCTAGATAATCTTTAACATATTCATAGTCATCTTCATTGGTGATGATTATATATGAACATGCCAATGGAGGCTTATATAGTTGTTTACGCATATCTTTTATTTCATTGAGAATTGATCTTAACATATCTTCGACTGTACTCATGTTCCTCAATCTGTTTTCTTCACTCATGTTCCTCGTTCTGTTTTCTTCACTCATGTTCTTCATTCTGTTTTCTTCAATAAAATAATAACTTATTTTTTTACTTAGGTCAAATGAATCAAGTTATTTTATCAACATACGACTTCGATCAATGCATGAGAGAACTTGGCCAGAAATGGATCAAAGAGAATGCAACAGCAGAATGGTTACTCAAATACGATAAGTCAGAGTGGATCAAAGCGAATAAATCTGTTAAATGGATCAAAGATAATATGACAGATGAATGGATTAAGAAAAATATGTCTACTGACTGGATCGTTAAAAACATTCCAAAGACTCGTATCAAAGACTTTGGAGTTCAATGGGTGATCGATAATCTTGGTGTTAATTTTGCAAAACTAAATGTCCCACCATTGTTAATTCGTGAACAATTAACTAATGAAGATATATTAAGATGGTTCGACATACAATTTATCACTGAGAACTTTCCAGAATGTTTAGGTATTGTTTCTGATGATCCAATATATCTACTCGAAAAACATGGCTACAAATATATAATAAAGAAATATGGGCCAGAGTGGATCGAAACTAATTTCACGCCTGATATCATTAAGTCGAAGTTTCCACTATCATTTCAACTGTCGTTGTCTGATAAATGGATTACAAATAATATCCCTATAGATGTGATTCAGAAAAATAAACCGATTAAATGGATCGTTCAAAACATAAGTAATGAAAAGATAATTGAAACCTTTAGTTCAGAATGGATAAGCAAACACATGCCAGCTCCATGGATATTTGAATTTAGAGACACTGATTGGATCATCAAGTATATGCCCGATAAGTGGATTAAATCGAATGCAACTATGGAATGGAAACTTAAGAATATTGATCCAGATAGATTAATAGATGTTTGCAATATGAATGATATCTTAGGTTCATTTACAAAAGATTGGATCACTTATCCTAAATTTAAAGATTGGCTCAAAGAGAATGCTACAATTAATTTTCTAAAGCAATATTATTCGAATGAAGAAATCATTCAAAACTTTTTCACCTGAGTTTTGAATTTATTTTTGCTTGTGTAAGTTTCTAATCACAATCTTTCAACAATCTTTCAACAATCTTTCAACAATCTTTCAACATATCTTTCAACAATCTTTCAACAATCTTTCAACAAATCTTTCAACAGTCTTTCAACAATCTTTCAACAATCTTTCAACAGTCTTTCAACAGTCTTTCAACAATCTTTCAACAATCTTTCAACAATCTTTCAACAATCTTTCAACAATCTTTCAACAGTCTTTCAACAATCTTTCAACAGTCTTACGAAATGTCTTGTGTAAGGTCTTGTGTAAGGTCTTGTATAAGGTCTTGTGTAAGGTCTTGTGTAAGTTTCTAATCAACATCTATTCGACAGTTTGGTGCAATGTCTTGCGTAAGTTTCTAATCACGGTCTTTCAAACGTCTTGCGTAAGTTTGTGTTTGGTATGAATGTTTGACGTGAACTAGTTATTTCATTATACTTTTTCGATAATTTGTCATATTTATTTATGTAAATTATTCCAATAACAGCGACGTAAATAAGTACGATCACTAGACTAACTAATGCTACATACGTTAAAATATTATACTTATCGAGTTCACCACCAGTTATCACTATGTCTTTGAGTTTGTATCCATAAACAGTGGAATTAAATTGTGAAGTGATTCTATTGTTTGATAAATATTGATTAAGCTCTTGTACATCTTTATCTGAAATATCTTTAATGACAATACTATATAAATGATTTGGTGAATGTTCTTTGATGTATTGACAAATATCTTTCTGTGCATTTTGATCATCTAATACAACGTACTTATCAACAGTCTTAATTAAGCATATGGCGTGTAAGTTCTTGTTATCCTTATTTGGTGATATTGTCAAGATTCCACAACAAAATGGTGACGATACTTTACAACAATATGAATCATCGTTTACCATCTCTTTATAATATTCATAGATTGTGTCTGTATTATTAACTATAGGTCTATCATATATTGCACCATGAATAGTTGATTCGACGCTGTTGATATATTCGATGTTTAATTCATTGATGATATCTTGAAATCTATCTCTGTAGTAGTGATGAATTAATGGTAAATATAAATAATAAAGACCTATTACTGAATCATGACCACGTCTAGAGCTTTCATTAAAGACATATTGATAAGCATATTCAAACCAATATTTAATATCGTCATACACCTTTATATAATTATCTCTAGTTAAATTCGAATACATTTTCAAAGGTTTCAACATTTCATTATCTACATTACTATTTTTCAAGATTTCATTTAGCGATCGTGAACTATGAAGTTTATGTAGAACTGACAAGAACCAACAAAAGGTGTTTTCATAGTTATATAAGTTACAGTATAGCGTTCCATTAATATCAGATATCGTACTCTGCATTTCACTTAAAAAACATTTGAAAAGGGTAATTATCTCGTGTATAATTTTTTTAGTGAAAATGACAGATAATCTAAGTATAGAGAATAAACTTAAAGAATATTTTGCGAAACAATATCAGATAACAGATAGTGAAGATGAAAACCCATTTTATATCAACAGACCTGAAGAATTAAATGGTGGTAACAACATTGAAGGGATTGTTGAGAACATAATGACTGGTGGAAGAGCAGGTGAAAAAAGTCTCAAAATGACAAAGAGAAAGATCAAGGGATTAACTGGAGGCAAAATAAGGAAGGATTCGTCAGATGCTTCAACAAAGGATTCGTCAGACAATTCAACAAAGAGTTTGTCAAAGAGTTCAACCGATGATTCGTCAGACAATTCAACAAAGAGTTTGTCAAAGAGTTCAACAAAGGATTCAACCGATGATTCGTCTGATGATTCAACCGATGATTCGTCTGATGATTCAACAAAGGACTCGTCAGATGCTTCAACAAAGAAAGCAACTAAGAAAGCAACTAATAAAATGGCAGACAAAGATGATGATGATTTTGATTTCCAAATATTCGATTCATCTGGTAATGAAATTTTAGATGGAAATGATTCTGACACAAGTTCTGGCACAAGTTCTGACACAAGTTCTGACACAAGTTCTGATTCTAATAAATCTTCGTCGTCGTCAAGTGATGTGGATGACTCTTTAGATGATGATGCTTTAGATGATGACGAAGATATTAAAAATTATATAAAGAAGATCATGACTGGTGGTAAAGTTGAAACAGTAAAGATCATTCAAAAGTTTCCATATGTTATTGAAAAAGAGTGAAGATGCGTGAAATATGGTTGTGAAAGAAATGTTCGTCAGACTTACGTAAATATGGTTGTGAAAATAATGTTCGCCAGACTTACGTAAATATGGTTGTGAAAATAATGTTCGCCAGACTTACGTAAATATGGTTGTGAAAATAATGTTCGCCAGACTTACGTAAATATGGTTGTGAAAATAATGTTCGCCAGACTTACGTAAATATGGTTGTGAAAATAATGTTCGCCAGACTTACGTAAATATGGTTGTGAAAATAATGTTCGCCAGACTTACGTAAACCGTGAAAGAAGTGTGTCGAAATAACTCAGGTAAAATAAGCGTAAAACATGTGTAAAACGGGCGAAAATAATTTAATTATTTTTATCACATTAAAAATGTCTGATATTGTTAATGTTAAACAAACAAAGATTGAAGATGAAGAAGATAAGAATATAGTACGCAATACAATACTATATCCAATCTTAAAATCTTTTCTTGAGGAGTATCCACAATATTATGATACAATTAATACTTTTGAAAGCACTATTGAAGCAATTAAGAATATCATTGAGAAGGATAATGTGATTGATGTCAGATATAATATTCCAGATTCAAACAAGTATGTACACTTTAAATTACATATGGAGAATACAAATATTTATGATTCAGATAGTCCAGAGATGCAAACACATTCGAATTTAAACTTTAATCCGACACCTAATCATGCACTCATGAATAGTACTGCATATACATGTTTAATGATGTCTGATGTAGTTTATTCAATAGATGTTTGCAATAAACAAGGTACTTATGAAGAAATATTGTTTAATGACTCCAAACCATTACTACATTTTGATGATGTGTTGAAAGGTAAGTATATTGTCAACATTCCAATTCCAATAGGTTGTAAATGGTGTGCATTAACAAAGTATCCTCAAAGCATTTTAGATAGAATAGGTGAAGATCTAAAGTGTATAAGCGGGTTTTATGTCATAGATGGTGTCTTAAGATATCTATTACCAATTTATAAGAAGCCATTTAACAAACCAGTTATTGTGAAGAATGATTACGATGAACAACTCTCTCGTTGTGAAGCCATTTATACAAAAGGTTATGAATACGAGAATTCTTACTACATGGTTGGTGCAATGGTTATTAAAAAGAATCTTAAAGCTCGTGGTGGTTCTGTGAAAGCTTCTTGTGATCCTGACTTTGGATTTTCACTTCAATTTCATCATCCATCAATGATTAGCGAAACCAACTTTGGATCAAGTAAATCGCATAAACTATATAATTTCATTCCGATTAGAATATTGTTTGGTGCATTTGGTTGTGTCGATGATTATTCACTGATTAGTTACATTAATCCAAAACTCGATAATTTTGGTCTCATTAATACAATCTCGAGAGCATGTACTAGAGGTTATAAACATTTTGAAGCACTTAAGAATGCTAACATCAAATTGAAACCAAATAATGAATATATTGTTTTCGATGAACATTTCACTGAATTCTTGTGCAAATATATTATTGGTATGAATATTTTGAAACCAGATTATATTAAAGAGTTGATGGAAAAAGGTGGTACTGATGAAAACTTCCGTATGTTAGTCGTTAATACAGTTACAGAGATATTCAACGAGCGTTTTATGCCTGATATTGGAAATCGAGAACATGGTTCAAAAGTTGATCGTAATACTGCTATATGTATGGAACTCGCTAATCTTGTTCGTGAATTATATTTCATTGGATCTAATCTTCAAGTTCCTCAAGATAAAGCAAGTTTAGTTAACAAGCGTATAAGATCTTCACAACAACTTTCACAAGAATTCAAAGCATTTCATGGTGTTAGACTTCGTGAAATAAGTTTAGAAATTGAAAAGTGTGTGACCAAAGATATTGACTTGAAGAATCTACAGACACAAGTATCAGGTAAATTAAACAATATTATGGGTTCGATATCTAGACAACAGACTTATTCATTGATTAAAGCCTTTAAAGGAATCAGTAAAGAACAATCGAAAATACGTACAGAAGTTCTAAAACCTAATTCACAGTTGTGGGCATGGAATAAACAAAGAGAATTAATTATTGCAAATGAATCTAAGTTAAATGCTGCGCCTGTAACTTGGGAGAATAGAACAGTTCATCCATCAGATTTATTCTTCATATGCTTTCTACAAACTCCTGATTCTGGTGAAACATGTGGTAAATATAGAACACCGACCATCACAACGAGATTGACCATAGATACAAGCATTGATAAAATTCTAAAGTTGCTCAATAAAGATACAAATATTCAACCAAGAATCACTGATGAAAATAGAAACAAGAATTTATACTCAATTCGTGTCAATGGTAACATTATTGGATTTATCGATGAGTATGAACCTGTTGATAAACTCTATGAAAGAATTATTGAAGCAAGACGAACGGGTGAAATCGAATGTGATATATCTTGTTCAGTTAATCATTATCAATCTAAAGTAGATATATGGACAGATAATGGAAGAATCGTTGGAGTATTCGTTGTTGTTAAAAATTGTTTTGACATCGTTGATTATGTCGTTAAACCTAAACCTGAATTTGTTGAATGGTTATCTATCATCACATCAACGACACATAAATTTAGTGAAGGTATTAAGAAAGGATTTATTGAATATTTGTGTCCAGATATGTGTATAAATAATTGTATCATTGCACCATCTATAGTTCAATTCTATGAAAATCCAAACTTATACACACATATTGCATTACCACATGGTTCGACAGGAATAGTCATGAGTATGTCTGATGGTTGTAACTTGAATCTTGGTCTAAGATCTTCATATGCAAGTAATCACATTCGACAAAGTCTAGGCAATATCATGAAGTATCCTATGATGAAATATCTACCAGAGATTAATGTATTGTTATCTCAACAGGTTCCAATCACTCGTCCAATAGCCTATGATTATTTACACATGAATGAAACACCGATTGGAACTAATGTGATAGTCTGTTTCATGTCCGATAAAGATAATCAAGAAGATGCATTGATTATTTCTAGAGAAGCGGTCGAGACAGGTTTATTGAAGCTTAATTCAATTTCAACTATAACAAATATTATTGATAAAGTTAATGAAAAATATGGTATTCCTCCATCGAATATAACACATTCTGGAAACGTAAGTAGTTATGATAAATTAGATGAAGGTACTGCTTTACCAAAGAATATTTCTACAGAATTTTATACTAATGATGCACTAATTGCGAAAACCATTACATATGAAAATGGATTATTCGATAGTTCAATCTTAAATGAGAAACCTGATGGTACATTCAATAAAACTGCAACTAATCGACCAGTCTTCTACATGCTTCACAACACAAAGTTTGATAAAGATAATGTTAAGAAGTCAATCGTTTTAGGACAATATAGACCTTTAATCAATGGTGATAAAACAACATTCTTTCATGCACAGAAGAATACTGTTTCGATTAGAGATACAGAAGATATGCCAATATTATCAAACGGTTTGCGTCCACATGTTATTTTCAATCCACCAGCTATCCTTAAGAGAAATACATATGGTATGATCTATCAAGCAACTTTATCAAAGATTGCAACTCTATTGGGATGCACGATTGATAGTACTCCATATCATACAGTCAGAAACTGTGAACAACTTACTACAATGCTTCGTAAATTAGGGTTGAATGAAGATGGTAAAGAAACTCTATATGATCCTTCAACAGGTAGACCAAAGCGTGCAAAAATATTTGTTGGAATGAGTTATTTATCTAGACAACCACATCTAGTTGAGCAAAAACTGTCCGTTCGCTGTGGTGGTCCACGTGTATTAGAAACTGGATTACCAACTCATGGAAGAAAACGAAATGGTGGTTGTAGTAGTGATCGCATGTCGTTTTCATCACACGTTGCAGCAGGATTCACAGAAACACATCTTGACAATCATCTTAATTCTGGTGCAAAAATAACTGTAGCATATTGTAAGAAATGTCATTCAACAAATGGATACATCAATGCAAACACTGGTGAAGCAGTTTGTCCAAAATGTGGCGTACACAAGGATATGATAATCAAGACAGTAATTCCTGGTTCCGTACTCATCAATCATATTCTTAATGGCTGTCACGTTGGAATGAAATATTATGAGAATCTCGATGACGTTGATATTACTGAATTATAAACAGTTTATTTTTACACCACTTTTACACCACCTTTACAGTCTTGCGTACGGTTTATTTCGCAAGTCTAATCATAAGTCTTTGGAACAATTTTGAATACAGTTTCTTTCATCGTTTATTTCACATGTCTTTGGAACAATCTTATACATAATCTTGATACAGTCTTGATACAGTCTTGTGCACAGTCTTACCACAGTCTTACCACAGTCTTGCGTACAGTTTTATCATAACTCTTTACTCATTTTACATACTTGGTACATCATCACTTTTTGAGTAAGTTAATATTTTTTTAATTTAAACTATGGATTATATAACTAAAAATATTAATTTGCATGTCATTAGAAAGGGTTTCTCGAGAAGTACATTCGCAGGTGACTTTAATCAAATCATCAAAGAGTTACGTACTGATATATTTAACTTGAGTGAGAAATATGATAAGAAAGTTACGTTTTCATCTGACTTCAATATGTGCATTCATAATATCATTGCATTGTTCGGATATGATTTTGCGAAGAACGTCTTTACAATAGCTAACTTTTCATCAGACATTGTTTCACTACTTGATGAAATGAAATTGTGTAAGACTCATAAAGAAGTTTTGGAGAGATTAGACATTATCATAAATGGAATGATGATATTGTTGACAAATAATAATCGCTACAAGATGAGTGCAGATTCATTCAAAGATGAAATCACAACGATTTATAATCAGATCAAAAACGCCGATAGTGAACATAATTATTCATCATTGAGTAAATTCATTAATGATGCATATAAACATTGTCTTTCGTATATCAAAAGAATTGACAATGATGATAACTATGAGTATATAATTAAAGATATTGACTCATTAATAACATATGGTAAGAAACAATGTTGTTATATCGGTAGTTTCATTAAGATGGCTGATGTACTATATAAACAAACATTTGTAGATGTTCCAGAAGAATATCGAGACACTGTGATAGATTATATAGTTAACAAAAATTCAAAATCAGATACAACAACAATAATTTACAACTATTTATGCAACATATATAATAAATGTAAAGAGTTGATCAACGGTTCTAAGATTAGAATCATATGTACTGAAAAGTTGTTAGATCAAATAAGTATAATCATTTATAATTATCTACAGATATTTTCAAAGAACATTTATAAGGTTATGTTAACAGCATCAAACTCTAGGATAACAAGTCGAAGTATTTATCAATCGATTCTCTTCACTTATCCAAACGGTAGTTGTCCAAATGAATCTATGCTAGATGTTCTCAAATTTATTATGCTCAATGAAGGAGACATAAGTAAAATTATATTGGGACGCACCTAATCTTAAACCCTTTATTTTTATCTGTTAAATGGCTACATTAACATTTAACTTGAGTACTAAAAATAAGAAGATATTTGATGAAGAATATTTTCAAAAAGAATATTATCAAATCATGCCGTCAACACAAAGAGTTTTAACAATGAGTACAATCGATAGTTATCCCCAAATTAATAATCCAAATATTCTTATCCATATGAACTATATTACGTATATCTTTAATGCAAAGTCTATCGAAAACAATTCAATTGCTAGACGTTCACTTCAGATGTACAACAGACTCGCGGACAAACTTGGTACTAAAAACATTTTGATACATATGCCAAAGTCTAAGAAAGAATTTGAGTATTTGAAATTTGGACTTCAAGTTATTTATGATGAGTTGATTTCTAAAGGCAAAACATTACAATTTGAAATCGTACCATGGGACAAAGAGTTACAAGAATTGTTCAACCTTAGAGATGATCCAATTAAAGCTATTAAGAGATTTCTAAACATAATCATCAAGAATTCATTCGACAAGAATTTTAACATCGTGTTTGATACTGCTCATTTACATGCATTAGGACTAGATGGAAACTCAATGTGTGAACTCATTGATCATTATCTAAAGTACGTTTCATATATTCATCTCAATGGAAATATGAATAGTATGTTTACAAGTGATAAACACGCGATTATATTTTCAAACGCAAATAAGTTTGTCAATTCTATAGATCCAATCGTTAGATATTGTTCAGAACATAAACTCGTTTGTGTCATGGAAATCACTCAAGAACGAACAAAGTATGAAAACTATAAGATATTTGCGAATAGATATGGCTTTCGACTTGTGAATGATTACAGTGATTTCTCTTATTAGTTTTTTTCTGGCAAAAATATGGGAAACGAAGAAAGTATTAATTTGCAAGATATATCTACAAAAGCGTACAAGGGTGCGGGTAAATTTGATCAAATATATACGCCAACTTGGAATTATAAAACCCAAGATTCAACCGAGCTCGATAAACTATCCTATGAAGAGAAATGCGAATATTTTTGCTCAATAATTTTGAATATATGTGGTGATCCTAGTAAGACGAATAAATATATACATGATATAGATGATATATTTGTGCGATATAATACAGATAATGTTAATAGGATAAAACATAGTGATTTATTTGCTAGCATAGTTTATAAGAAAATTAGAAAAGATTACGCCATAATTTACGACGCTGCTACGCGTACTTACCGTCCCGAAATTTTAAAAATTATAAAGAATGATCAGCGTGTATTTAGAATAGTTGCCGAAAATTTTCAAAAAGACTTTGATAAAAATTGGAAAAATGAGGAGTTTAGAATATCATATATCATTATAGTGCCTCAAACAGCATATCCTAGCAATTTAACAGAAATACAGGAATCACTTTTGATTATGGCCATAGATAGGACGAGTGGTCATTATAATAAGGAGAGAGTAAAATATTTATATGATAAGCTTCCAGACAACATTGAAGAATTACGCAAGTATGGATTTAGTCTAACGTATTATCAATCTGTTTTTAAAGAGATGATGTGTAAAGAGTAACGATGAAAATTTATTTTTAATAAAACTATTTTTTTCAAGACAAGCAATATTACGATGAGTAGTCGTTCATATCGCGCTAATGCTAGTCAAAGGTTCGACAACTTTGGAAGGTCGTTTAAAGAACTGAAACAAGCAAATGAAATGATATCAAAAGAACCAAAAGATGGTGATAAATTCAAAAGTGCTTACGCTTATCAAAGACTTGGAGATATATCCAATGATAGTGATGGTAGACAATTAACAATCTCTTCAACAGTCACTGCTGAATATTGTAAAACACTTTGGGCTAAACATGATTACAAAACCTTGATGTACATGCTTGATCAATTCACAGCTATGCGTAAAATCACTATGGGTAAACCTTCATCCATGAAAATCAATTATGATTTCTTCAAAGACATGGGTGCAGCACGTCTCCGTTATGATATGTGGGCTCAATTCTATTATCGCAGAAGCACATATTATCCAAGGAATTGGTCTTACATCTTTTATGCAATGATTCCAGACTCAAGTTATGTTCCATCATACACAAAGCCTGAACTCAAGATTTTAATTGCTTTGTTCATGGAGTTGAAAGAAGCTTCACTTAGTTTCGACAAAGAAATTACTGCAAATGATGCAAGATATAGTCGTGAGAAATTCGTTTGGTATTACTCAGATGAAATCAACAAATATTGTTCATTAATCATCGACAACAATTTAACAAAAGATGCCAAATTTTATGCTTACTATAGATTGTTATTGTTCTCATTCAAGAAATCAGAATCACTTAAAACTACTGAAGAAGCAATTACAGAAATTCAAAACGAGTTCTTAGCAAAATATCCTGAGCTTAAAAGTTTATGTGATATGACAGAGGATCAATTCAATGATTGGAAATACAACTTTTATGAAAGAATTATCGCTGAAGAAAAGTATGATGAATTTAAGCCAGATAAAGCTCCATATAATCAAAGATGTGAAAAGATTTTATCAATATTCGCTGAAATAGTTCGATTCGTTTTCACCATATTTGATGATAACAATAAAGTCCTCAAGTACATCAAATATAGGGGTCCTACTAGAGATCAAGCTTACAGCACTCTTGATATCATTTCGCTTCCATTGTCAAAGGATGTTCCAAAACCTCCTAAAGAAAAATGTAGGTTAGCTCTCTATCATGTAGTACTTAAGGATGTGTTGAAAGATGCAAAATCTATTATACCAAAATTAATGAAGATCTTAGAAGAAGATAAAGATATCAAAGATCATGAACAGGTACTTATCAACATTTTCTACGAGAATATCATGCTTGATTGTTATCCATTTACTTATGCAATTATAAAATCTAACAAGCATATTCATGATGAATTCAAAAAGAAGCTTCAAGCTAATTTTGCTCATGATTGGAGATACATATCATATAGAAAGGCTTATGCAAATTTAATGGAACCAAGTGATTATCCAGCTGGTTATACTGAAGGATTTGAAACAGTTTTAATGATCTACACAGCACAAACAAAAGGTCATTGCGACAAAAAGAGAGCTGAATATTTACTTAACAGACTTGATGCAAATATTGATGAAGTAACTAGAACATGCAGAAACCCAGCAGGCTATTGTCGAGCCGTACTTATCGATGCGGTCAATGGTATAGAAGATGATTGGGCAAAAATAAATTAAACAAAACAAAACAAAACAAAACAAAACAAAACAAAACAAAACAAAACAAAAGAAATAAAACAAAACAAAACAAATAAAAAACAAAACAAAACAAAAGAAATAAAAAACAAAAAAAAATTATTTTTGCACCTTATTACTTCTTTGCTTGTCTTACGCTTGTCTTACACTTGTCTTACGCTTGTCTGTTCACTAGTCTGTTCAATAGTCTTGCGAAAGTTAACTGTCACCTATCTTACGCTTGTTTAACGAAAGTCTTACGAATGTCTAACGAATGTCTAACGAAAGTCTGTTCACTAGCCTGTTCAATAGTCTTGCGAAAGTTATCTATCGCCGTCTAATGAAATCCAAAAATAAACTGCTTAACATCTCAAAACTCTGTTAACATATTTTGTCATAAAGTCTTTTTGCTTAAGTGGTGGAGTACCTGTTTTATTTTTCAGATATTGTTTAACTGCATTATAATGTGATTGATATGCTTGATCAAGAACGTTACCAACTTCTTTAGACCATTCTCTATATGACTTAAGTGTTTCTAAAGATGCTTCTCTCCATTCATCTTTCCATTCATCTAGATCTTCATCATTGAAAATATCTAGTGCATCATCAGTTTGTTCACAATTTATTAAGTACTCATCATCACAATAATCTTTAAATGGCTTCAACACTTTAGGCGAATAACATTTACCATCTCTATGATCATCTTGAAGTCTTTGTGCGAAATAATCTGTTTTATTCTCTAATTCTTCCAAAACTGATTTACGCAAGTTAGTTAATTCATTGCGAATATCATTATTAATATCAAAGGGCTTATCACAATTAAGTATCTTGCTTTCCATTTTATTATAAAAAATTTGCAGAAGTGAATAAGTTAAGTGATAGATAACATTCATAGACTGGTGAATAAGATAAATGAATAAGACTGGTGATAGATAACATTCATAGACTGGTGAATAAGACTGGTGAATAAGATAAATGAATAAGACTGGTGAATAAGATAAATGAATAAGATAACATTCATAGACTGGTGAATAAGACTGGTGAATAAGATAACA
>OBKV01000391.1_pt1 | contig 37882 bp, 40 predicted proteins | sample 1517301 | NCBI WGS metagenome assembly OBKV01 (sample SAMN04571685, study PRJEB22368) | human gut metagenome | biome: human gut; material: stool | host: Homo sapiens | place: Luxembourg | collected 2012-06-29 | reverse complement strand
AAATAGATAAAGAAAGATTTGGTAGTATTAAAGATGTAACAGATAAAGGATTCTATACAAATTCATATCATGTTGATGTTAGAGAAAAAATTGACGCATTTGAAAAACTAAAATTTGAAAGTCAATTCCAACCAATATCTTCAGGTGGATGCATTTCATATGTTGAAATTCCAAATATGGAAAAGAACTTAGATGCATTAAAAGAATTAATTAAATTTATTTATGAGAATATTCAATATGCAGAATTTAATACTAAATCAGACTATTGCCATGTATGTGGTTTTGATGGAGAAATAATTATAAATGATGATAACGAATGGGAATGTCCTAACTGTGGTAACAAAGATAAAACTAAAATGAATGTTACAAGAAGAACATGCGGATATTTAGGAGAAAATTTCTGGAATGTTGGAAAAACTAAAGAAATTAAACAAAGAGTAATGCATTTATAAAATAAACAATTAATAATAAATATAAAATAAAAAGTAATATACAATTTTTAAAGTATATTACTTTTTATTTTAATTTATTGAATACAATTAGAATTTAGAGTTCAAAATGTAAAATAACTATAAAAGTTAATTATCTAAAAATCTGTGCAATAGTTGTTCTCTACATAGGTTTTCAAAAGAATCATCTAATTGTTCTAATTGAATATCTTCATTATATTTTCTATCTAAACAATATTTTATAATATAATCAGCTAGTTCAGGATTTTTAGAAAGAAGTGGACCATGTAAATATGTTGCAATTACATTATCTTTAAAAAATCCTTCTTTAGTATCTCCAAATTTATTGCCATTTCCAAATAATACATCACCAAAAGGAGTATCAATATCAAAGGTTTGTCCACCATGATTTTCAAATCCGATAATTTTAGTTTCTTTCCCATTTAGATTAGCATTTATAACAATATTTCCAATACATCTTTTTTTTCTATCTGCTAATGCTTCTGTATAATAATCAAATACATTTAAACCAGGTATGACATTTCCTTCCGCATCTTTATAATATTTTCCAAATAATTGATAAGCCCCACATATTAATAGAAAAAACACACCATTATTAACAGCATCTTTAATATTTTCAGTATATTGAACAAGATCTTTAGATAAGATTCCTTGTTCTTGATCTGCGCCACCACCTGCAAAAACGATATCATAATCATTGAAATTAGGAGTTTCATCTCCAATAGAGTATGGAACGATAGTTGCTTTAATATCACGTTTTTCTAATCTATAACGTAATACTTGTATATTTCCAAAATCTCCATATAATTCTAAAATATCAGGGTATAAATATAATATTTTTAATTCTTTCATTTTTTAATCATTCCTTTATTTTTTATTTATGTTGCATTTCAAATATTTCTTTTCTTGTAGGTTGTAAAGAAGTATAATTAGCAATAACGTATTTTTTTGTAGATGTTTTATATAAGTTTTCAACAGCTTCATGTAAATCTAAATATGGTTCAATTTTAGAAGCATCAAATCCAGAAGTCTTAATTCTAATTGCAATATCATATGCTCTTTTACCAGATGTAACAATTCTTGTAACATTGTTTAAATTGTCAAAATTAATATCCCAAATCCAAGAAACATCAAAACCATCTGCTATATTATCATTTAATACAAATAATAATTCTTTTTCAGCATCATCTTCATTTAAAATTCTTAAACTAACATTACTTCCAGTAGGGTTTTTAGCTAAGTTTATAATAGTTGGAATTCCATTAATTTCAGTTTCTTCAAGTCTACCATTATTTAGAACAAATTTTGCTAAAGCTGTTTGAATAGTTGAGGTGTTTATATTATATAAACTTACAGCTGATATTACAGCAACAAAATTATAAATATTATAAATACTGTTAAACCTAATTTTATAAGAAATATCATCAACTTTAAAAGTTCTAGATTTTAAGTCAACATCTGTTGCTAGTTTATAAATTTGATTATTTCCATAATCACAGTTAGGACATTTAAATTTTCCTATGTGAGAATATTGATAATATTCATATTCAAGTCTAGTTTTACAAAATGGGCAGAATTTTCCTTCTCCTGCTTCTTTTTCTTCATCAGTAGCATAGGCGTATTTTTCAACACTAAAATAATAAACATTTTCATTATCAGGATTTGCTTTTCCTAATCTTGCAACATTAGGATCATCATTATTTAATACTAAATTACCAGTATAAGTTTTTAAAAATTCATTTATTTTTAATATTAAAGTTTCAACTTCACCGTTTCTATCTAACTGATCTCTGAAGAAATCTAAAATTACTAAAGTATCAAGTCTAAAATCTTTAAAAACCACAGGTATATAGCCTTCATCAACTTCAAAAACTAAATAATCAGCTTTTATTTTTCCAGTTAGTGTACAGTTTTTAAGAAGAGTAGATAAAATTCCTGTTTCCATGTTATTTCCCTCAGTATTACTAATAACTTTTTTATTAGCAGTTTTTAAAACATATCCAATAGCATTATTTGTCATTGTTTTTCCATTTGTTGCAGTAACTGCAATAACAGGACAATCAATTTTAAAATATTTAAAAATATTAGGATTCCAATCAAAAGCGATTTTTCCTAAAAAATTTCCTCCATTTTTTCCACAAATTTTAAGAATTATATTTAATAATTTCATAGCTAAGACAATAAAAAAATTTTTCATAGTAGGTGTGTCCTTCTTTCTTTAATAATATATTATTTTTTCGACATTATATCATATTGAAATTTTTAAGTCTATATAGTAAAATACATTTGTATTGTATAAATTTAGATAAATTTTATATTTAGTAATACATGAAAGATAGGAGAGAAGAACAAATGAAATATATTGAAAATTACCAAAAAAGAAAAATACAACTAAATGCAGAAAACATGTATGTCGTAATGGATTTTGATGGAACAGTAACACAATACAAACATTCTGATTCATGGGATGTTGCAGGTCAAGAACTAGGTGAAGAATTTAAAAAGGAATTAGTAAATTTATTTGACATATATAGACCAATAGAATTAGATTATAATATTTCATATGAAGAAAAAGCAAAAGCAATGGAGGAGTGGTATAAAAAGTGTATAGACTTATATTATGAATATGGCTTAACTCAAAAAAAATTAGATAATTCAATTTTGGGTTGCGAATTGAATTTTAGAGATAATGCCAAAGAGTTTTTTGAATATATGTATAAAAATAATATACCAGTTATCATTTTATCAGCAGGAATAGGAAATGTAATAGAAGGATTTTTAAAAAATAACAATTGTTATTTTGATAATATATATATTATAAGTAATTTTATTGAATTTAATGAAAATGGAAATATGAATAAATTTAATGGAAAGATTATAAACTCAACAAATAAAAAACTAGATGTAAATAAAATTCAAAATTGGAAAGAAAAAGAAAAATTAGAAAAAAGAAAATATAAATTATTATTAGGTGATTTAATAGAAGATAAGAATATGGTAAATCCATCTGAATGGGATACAACAATAAGTATAGGCTTTCTTGAAAAAGGAATAGAGAATTTACCATTTTTTGAAAAAGCTTTTGACATTGTATTATCAAAAGAAGATGCTAATTATAAAAATGTACTAGAAATATTAAAATTTGAGTAATAGAAGAGCTAAGGCTCTTCTATTAAATCTTGCCAATATTTTTTAGGCATAAATTGCATTTGACATCTTGAATTTGTTCTTTCACGAATAGCAATTGTTTTAAAAAATAATTTCCATAATTCTTGATAAGCAATTTCAGAAGAAGTAGTAGAAGGCAATTTAATATTTTCACTACTAATTATTCTGTAATCTTTATTATTATAAATAAAACATAAATTTCTATTTTTATCATGAATTATAAAAGACATAGAAGGTAAACGTTTAATAAAATGATGCCCTAATGGTTCTAAAATATTGTTATCTGGGTGAATACTAGCATAACATAAATTATCACCAATTTCTTGAAATCTGAGTAATCCTTTTAATTTGTGGCATTCAGCAAGTGCTTGTCTACGTAAATTTATAACCTTAAAAACATATGAAATTGTAATTTTATTGTTAATTTCAGGACCAACACTAAAACCATCACATAAATACTTTAAAATATTCATTTCTTTATTATCGTCTTCAGCCATAAATGCATAATAGGCATTATATAAGGCTTGATGGCAAATACTTTGTTCAATACCATTAAAAATTCTTTGTGATTTGTTATAATCAGTTTCTATAAAAATAGTTTTATCTAAAAAATTAGAAATATATTTGTCTTTTGAGACTATTTTTTGTGGTAATGTTTTTGTCGAATAAGTGTCAAAAACAATTGTAAGTAATCCGTTCAAAAGTTCCATCATATAAATAAGTTTTATTTACAAGCTTCCAGTTAAGCATTTTACTTTGTCCTCCTTTGTAGGGAACAAATTATCAAATATAGATAATTGCTCAAAATCATATTTGGGTAGTTGAGATCTTTCTTGATAAACTAAATTTGTTTCAATAAAGTTCTCATTAAATTTATAAATCTTATCATAATATTTTCCTTTGCAAGTTATAAAATATTTAGCTCTTTTTAATACAACTCCTAATTTACTTAAAGCATCAAAAGATAAAGAAAATGAACGTCTAGCTCTAATTATCTTTTTTGCTGAAATTACACCAATTCCAGGAATTCGTAAAAGAGTATAATAATCAGCTGTATTAATTTCAACAGGAAAATTATCTAAATGTCTTAAGGCCCAATCACATTTTGGATCTAAAATATTATTAAAATTAGGATGATTTTTGTCTAAAAGCTCATCTGCTGTAAAACCATAAAAACGTAAAAGCCAATCAGCTTGATATAAACGATTTTCACGAAGTAGAGGAGGGGCATCTAAAGTAGGCAAATTTTTATCATTATTAACACTAATATATGCTGAATAATAAACTCTTTTCAAATGTAATTTACTATATAGACTTTGCGATAAATTTAATATTTTTAAATCTGTTTCAGGTGTTGCACCTATTATTAATTGCGTTGTTTGACCAGCAGGAACAAATGATTTTTTGAACCTATTTTTATCTAATTTATTTTGTTTAATATTATTAGAAATGTATGACATTGGTTGCAAAATACCATCTTTTTCTTTTTGTGGTGCTAATAGTTTTAAACTATCGTTAGAAGGAAGTTCAATATTAATACTCATTCTATCAACCAATTTACCAAGTTTATCAATTAATTCTTGACTGCACCCAGGGATAGTTTTACAGTGAATATAACCATTAAAATTATATTCATTTCGTAAGATAGAAACAGTTTTAACTAATAGTTCCATTGTATAATCAGGTGATTTTATAACAGCAGAACTTAAAAATAATCCTTCTATATAATTTCTTTTATAAAAATTTATTGTTAAATCTGCTACTTCACGAGGAGTGAATGTTGCTCTTTCTACATTATTAGTACATCTATTAATACAATATTTACAGTCATACATACAACAATTTGAAAATAAGATTTTTAATAAAGAAATACATCTTCCATCAGCACCCCAACTGTGGCAAATTCCAGAAAAATTTCCGTTTCCTATACCATTATTTTTATTTTTTCTTGTACTACCACTAGAACTACAAGATGCATCATATTTGGCAGAGTCTGCTAAAATTCTTAATTTATCAAAAATATCCATTTTAAATACCTCTTGGCGAACATTTGTGCACATTATATCATAAAAAATAAAAAAGTCAAACATTTATTTGACTTTTTTATAACAATACCATAATTTCTTATGTAAAAATGCAGCAAAATCAATAGGTGTACCGTACTAAAAAATTATTTTTATTAATTAAAAATGAATGAGTTCTATTTGTATAAAGATAGAAAAAATTATCAGTTTCATATACTTTATAAATTTTATAATATTTAAAAATTTCAAACTGATTATTATCTATTATTTTAAAATATTTATTATAAAAATTAAACGTAAATTCTTTTTCTGTTTGTATAGTTGAGCTATTAAATTGTTTAGAAACGACAGAAACAGGATGAAAAAATCTCCACAATATAAAACAAGTAATAATCAAACAAAAGGTAATAGCTAAACTATATGTATGATTATTTACTTGAAGAACTAAACAAATTAATAATAGTGCAATAACTATTACTGTATATAATGTATATGTAAAATTATGAGTTTTATTATGTATTTCAACAAATTCTTTGTATGCTTGTTTTGTATATTTTGTTTTATTCTTAAATAATATTTTCAAAGTAATCACCTAAATCTAGTATAACATAAAAATACCAGAGTAACAATTTAAAAAAAAGATAATACAATGTAAAGAGGTGAGTAAAAATGGCATATTCAGATAGAGAACTAATAGCAAGAATTGTACAATGTGAAGCTGGAGGAGAAGGAGATAACCGGAATGAAAGCAGTTGCAACAGTTATAACTAACAGAGTAAATGCAACTGAAGGTGAATATTCAAGAATATCACAAGGTGGAAATGTTAGAAATATTATTTATCAGCAAGGTCAATTTGATTGTGCCACAGAAACAATTTTTAATAGATATAACCCTCAAAATATTTATAATATGAATCCAACTGACATACATTATTATATAGCAGATTGGGCATTATCAGGAAACAAATTAAATGAAATAGGAGATTGTTTATGGTATTTGAATCCATTTAGACCTGATTGTAGTAGCACCTTTCCAAGTAATGGTTCAGGAACGTTTCATACAAGATTTGGAAATCATTGTTTTTATAGACCAACGGACAAATATAAAGATACGTAAAAATAATAGAAGAAAGGAGAATTTTACATATGATAGAAAATAAAAAAGAACCAGACAAAAGAGAAAATAGAATAAATGAAATAAACCAGAATTCACCAGAAATATTAACAAACCCAATTTATACACCAGCATTTTTAAGGCAGCAAATTGGCAAACTAATGAGAGTTGAATTTCTAATAGGTACAAATAATTTAGTGGATAGAATTGGAATATTACAAGATGTGGGTGCAAGTTATATATTGCTAAGATCTTTTGAAAATGATAGTTTAGTTTATTGTGATATCTATTCTATAAAATTTATTACAATTTCAACAACAGGAATGTATGGAAGCAATAATAATAGATATTATTATTAAAATAATTAAAGTTATAAAAAATTATGCATATTTAAAAACATGTATAATTTTTTTGCTTTTTTACATACTTTTATTGAAAATAAAAATATTTTATGATATTAAAGGTTTATAAAAATGTAAAAGGAGAAAGCTATGGAATATGATGTTATTATAATTGGAGCAGGACCTGCCGGAATTTCAGCAGGATTATATACTAAAAGAGCAAATAAAAAAACTCTGATAATATATAATAATGAATCAAGTTTAGAAAAAGCAACTAAAATAGAAAATTATTATGGATTTGAAAATGGAATTTCAGGAGAAAAATTATATAAAAAAGGAATAGAACAAGCTAAAAATTTAGGAATAAATGTAAAAAAAGAAGAAGTAATAAAAATAGATAAAATAAAAGATATTTTTGAAGTAAAAACTGTAAATGAAAATTATACTGCTAAAAATGTAGTTTTAGCTACAGGAAATAAAAAGAATAAACCAGATATAAAAAATATAGAAAAATTTGATGGAAAAGGAGTTAGCTATTGTGCTATTTGTGATGGATTTTTTTATAGGGGAAAAGATGTTGTTGTTATAGGAAATGGGAATTATGCAATAGCAGAAACAAATGATTTAATTAATATTGTTAACCATGTAACTATTTTAACAAATGGTAAAAAAATTCCTGAATTTAGAGCAGAAAACGTAGATATTGAAAATAGAAAAGCAGTAGCGATAGAAGGAAATGATAATGTAGAAGCAGTTGAATTAGATGATGGAACAAAACTAAAAACAGATGGAGTATTTGTTGCACAAGGCGTAGCAGGAAGTACAGATTTTGCAAGAAAAATAGGAGCATTAGTAAAAAATGAGAAAATAGTTGTAAATGAAAAAATGCAAACAACAGTAGAAGGCTTATATGCATGTGGAGATTGTATTGGAGGTACTTTGCAAGTAGCTAAGGCAGTGAATGATGGTATGATAGCAGGAATAGATATAATAAAAAATATGTAAAAGATAAAAATAGATATTTTAAATAGCATAAAAAAAGCGAACATATTTCCAAAAATATGTTTGACATTTTTTTGTTTGTATGATATTATGTGCTCAAATAAGAAATGGAGTGATAGTTATGCCAAGAAAGAGACCAGAATTAAATAAAAGAGAAAAATCAATATTAAAATTTATAGAAAAGCAAATAATGACAAAAGGATATCCACCATCAGTAAGAGAAATAGGAAAAGCTGTAGGTTTAAGCTCAACAGCAACTGTACATGGATATTTAGCAAAATTAGAAGAAAAAGGTTATATAAAGAAACAAGATAAAAAAGGTAGAACATTACGTTTATTAAAAGGTGGATCAGGTGAACCTAAGAAAACCTCAAGCAAGGATTTTTATACTCAAAAAGAACTTGTAGAAGTTCCAATCATTGGTAGAATAACAGCAGGTGAACCAATTTTAGCAGTTGAAAACGTAACAGATACATTTCCAATTCCAATTGATTTTGTTGGAAATTCAGAAAGCTTTATGCTAACTGTTAGAGGAGAAAGTATGATAGAAGCTGGAATTTTAGATGGAGATTATATTTTAGTAAAAAAACAAAATACTGCTGAAAATGGGCAAATTGTTGTTGCATTAATTGGAGATGAAGCAACAGTAAAAACATTTTATAAAGAAAAAGACCATATTAGATTACAACCTGAAAACAGCACAATGGATCCGATTATTGTACCGACATGTGAAATCCTTGGTAAAGTGGCAGGAGTATTTAGAAAAATGTAATTCACACAAAATTCACAATATATTTATTGACAAGATGACACCGTGTCACATATAATGATATGGTGTTATTTATTTTATAAAGAGCTAAAAAGGAGGAAAAAATGCTAAGAGTTTTAAAGAATTTAAAAAATTCATTTATATCAGTAGTGTTTATAGTATTATTACTATTTGTTCAAGCACAAGCTGATTTAAAATTACCAGATTATACTTCAAAAATAGTTAATACTGGAATTCAAGCAGGAGGGATAGAAACAGCTGTACCAGAAATTATCAGTAAAGATGATTTAGAAACAGTTTTAATGTTCACAGAAAATAAGGAAGACATTACTAATAATTATACATTAGTAGGTACAGAACTAACTGAATATGAACAAAAAATTGTAAATAAATATATAGGAAAAGACAAAACAGTAGAAGCTGAAAGTGCATATATATTAAAGGATATTAATAAAGAAGAAAAAGAGGAACTAGCAGCAAAGTTAGCAACACCATTATTGGAAGTTTCAACAATTAGTAATGAAGAAACTGCTAATCAAATAAAAAGTCAAATGACAGCAAATATGCCAGAACAACAAAAAGCATATATACAAGATAAAAGTATAAAAGAAATTTTATCTATGATGCCAGATGAACAGAAAAATACATTACTTGAGCAGTTTACAAGCAAAATAAATGAAATGTCTGATTCAATAAAAAGTCAGGCAGCAGTTTCATCTGTGAAACAAATATACAAAAATGTTGGTGTAGACACAGATAAGATTCAAAATAGTTATATTATAATGGCAGGATTCCAAATGCTTGGAGTAGCATTAGTTAGTATGGTTTCAGCAATTATAATTATGTTACTATCAGCAAGAGTAGCTGCAAAACTATCAAAAACATTAAGAGAAAAAGTTTTTGCAAAAGTATTAAGTTTTTCAAATGAAGAATTAAACGGATTTTCAACAGCATCATTAATTACTCGTAGTACAAATGATATTCAACAAATTCAACAATTAATGACAATGTTATTCAGAGTAGTAGTATATGCACCAGTTATTGGTATAGGCGGATTTATTAAAGTATTAACAAATAGTGATAGTTCAATGGCTTGGATTATAGGTGTTGCAATACTTGCAATATTATTTGTAGTGGGAACTTTATTTATTATAGCAATGCCAAAATTTAAAAAATTACAAGAATTAACAGATAAGCTAAACTTAGTATCACGTGAAATTTTAAGTGGCTTACCTGTAATTAGAGCTTTTAATACAGAGAAAAAAGAAGAAAGAAGATTTGACGGTGCAAATAAAGATTTAATGAAAGCAAATATATTTGTAAATCGTGCAATGTCAATGATGATGCCAATGTTAATGTTGATAATGAATGCAATAACTGTACTTATAGTGTGGGTAGGTGGACATAGCGTAGACCAAGGACTTACACAGGTTGGAGATATGATGGCATTTATCCAATACACAATGCAAATTGTGATGGCATTCTTAATGATATCAATGGTATCAATTATGCTTCCAAGAGCATCTGTATCAGCCAAACGTATTAATGAAGTTTTAGATACAGTTCCATCAATAAAAGACAAAGAACAAGCAAAAAAATTTGATTCAAATAAAAAAGGCTTAGTAGAATTTAAGGATGTATCTTTTAGATATCCAGATGCTGATACAGAGATATTATCTGATATAAACTTTACAGCCAAACCAGGAGAAACTACAGCTATTATTGGAAGTACTGGAAGTGGAAAATCAACAGTTGTAAACTTATTACCTAGATTTTATGATGTTACAGGAGGAGAACTTTTAATAGATGGTGTAAATGTAAAAGATGTATCACAAAAAGATTTAAGAAATATTATAGGTTTTGTACCTCAAAAAGGAGTATTATTCTCAGGAACAATAGAATCAAATATAAAATATTCTGATGATAATATGTCTGATGAAAGAATGGTTGAAGCTGCAGAAATTGCCCAAGCTACAGAATTTATTGAGGCAAAAGAAAATAAATATAAAGATGAAATTGCACAAGGTGGAAACAATGTTTCAGGCGGACAAAAACAACGTTTATCAATAGCTAGAGCAATAGCAAAAGACCCAGAAATATATGTATTTGATGATAGTTTTTCAGCACTAGATTTAAAAACAGATGCAGCTTTAAGAGAAGAACTAGCAAAAAGAACAAAAAATAAAACAGTAATTATAGTAGCACAAAGAATTAGTACAATATTAGATGCAAATCAAATAATTGTATTAGAAGAAGGAAAGGTAGTTGGAAAAGGTACACACGAAGAATTAATGAAAGATAATGAAACATATAGACAAATAGCGTTATCACAATTATCTGAAGAAGAATTAAACAAGAAAGGAGGAGAATAATATGCCAGGACCAATGGGAGGAACAGGAAAAAAATCATCAGAAAAAGCAAAAGATTTTAAAGGAACAACAAAAAAATTAATAAAAGAATATTTATCTAAATATAAAATTGCTTTAATAATAGTTTTTATATTTGCAATTGGAAGCACAATATTTACAATTGTAGGACCTAAAATACTTGGAAATGCGACAACTGAAATTTTTAATGGTATTGTTAACAAGATTTCAGGTGGATCAGGAATAGATTTTGATAAAATCGGAAAAATATTATTAACATTAATCTGTTTATATGTTGTTAGTGCATTATTCTCTTTCATTCAGGGCTTTACAATGACAGGAATTGCACAAAAAATTACATATAAATTAAGAGCAGATATATCTGAAAAAATAAATAAATTGCCAATGAAATATTTTGATAAAAGAACACATGGAGAAGTGTTATCAGTAATAACAAATGATGTTGACACATTAAGTGCAAACTTAAACCAAAGTATTACACAAATAATTACAGCTATTTGTACATTAATTGGAATTTTAGTAATGATGTTTTCTATAAGTTGGCAAATGACATTAATTTCACTTGTTATTTTACCAGTATCAGCATTATTGGTAAAAAACATTGTTGGAAAATCACAAAAATATTTTAAAGCTCAACAAGATTATCTAGCAAATGTAAATGGTCAAGTTGAAGAAGTTTATGGTGGATTAAATATTGTAAAGGTATTTAATGCAGAAGGAAAAGTAACAAATGAATTTGAAAAAGCAAATGATAATTTATATCATTCTGCTTGGAAATCACAATTTTTATCTGGACTAATGTTCCCAGTTATGAACTTTATTGGAAACGTAGGTTATGTGGCAGTTGCAGTAGCTGGAGGATATTTAGCAATCCAAGGTACAATAACAGTAGGAAATATACAAAGTTTTATACAATATAACAAACAATTTACTCAACCAATAAACCAAATAGCGCAAATTTCAAGTATGTTACAAGCAATGGTAGCAGCTGCAGAAAGAGTGTTTGAATTTTTAGAAGAAGATGAAGAAAAAAACACTGCAAAACAAGGAACTAGTGTTGAACAATTAAAAGGAAATGTTAAATTTGATCATGTAAAATTTGGTTATGATGCAGAAAAAACAATAATAAATGATTTCAATTGTGATGTTAAAGATGGTCAAAAAATAGCAATTGTAGGACCAACAGGAGCTGGTAAAACTACAATGGTAAAATTACTTATGAGATTTTATGATGTAACAGATGGTGCAATTTTAGTAGATGGAATAAACATCAAAGATTTTGAACGTGGAGAATTGCGTAAAATGTTTGGTATGGTATTACAAGATACTTGGCTATTTGGAGGAACTGTAAAAGAAAATATCAAATATGGAAAAGAAGATGCAACAGATGATGAAGTAATTCAAGCAGCAAAAGCTGCACATGTGCATCATTTTATAAAAACATTACCAAATGGATATAACTCAGTTCTAAATGAAGAATCAAGTAATGTATCTGCAGGACAAAAACAATTATTAACAATTGCAAGAGTAATATTAACAGACCCTAAAGTATTAATTTTAGATGAAGCTACAAGTTCAATAGATACAAGGACAGAAATACAAATTCAAAAAGCAATGGATAATCTAATGGAAGGAAGAACAAGTTTTATTATTGCACATAGATTATCAACTATAAAAAATGCGGATTTAATTTTAGTTATGAATCACGGAGATATAGTAGAACAAGGAACACATGAAGAATTACTTGCTAAAGGTGGATTTTATAGCGATTTATATAACTCTCAATTCGAAGAGGTTGAAGAATAATAAAGACAAAATCATATGACTTGACAGATAGAATTTTTAGAAATATAATTGCAATTGATAAACCAAAATGTAATTTAAAGGAGGAATTTGTATGTTAGTAACAACAAAGGAAATGTTTGAAAAATCAATGAAAGAAGGATATGCGATAGGAGCATTTAATGTAAATAATATGGAAATAATTCAAGGAATTATGGATGCAGCTGCAGAGAGCAAATCACCAGTAATATTACAAGCATCATCAAGTGCTATTAAATATGCAAGAATAGGATATTTAATGAAGATGGTAGAAGCAGCAGTTGAAGAACATCCAGAGGTTCCAGTTGCAATACATTTAGATCATGGACCAGATTTTGAAACAGCAAAAATGTGTATTGATAATGGATTTACATCAGTTATGATAGATGGTTCAAAATATGATTTTGAAGAAAATGTAGCCTTAACTAAAAAAGTTGTAGATTATGCACATTCTAAAGGTGTTGTAGTTGAAGCAGAACTTGGAAAATTAGCAGGAATCGAAGATGATGTATCAGTAGATGCTGCAGATGCAATGTATACAGATCCAGAACAAGCAGAAGAATTTGTAAAAAGAACAGGATGTGATTCATTAGCAATTGCTATTGGAACAAGCCATGGAGCATATAAATTTAAAGGCGAAGCAAAATTAAGATTTGACATTTTAGCAAAAATAAAAGAGAGAATACCAAATACACCAATAGTTTTACATGGTGCTTCAACAGTAATACCAGAATTAGTTGAAACATGCAATAAATATGGAGCTGACATACCAGGAGCAAAAGGTGTACCAGATGAAATATTACATGAAGCAAGTATTTCAGGAGTTTCAAAAATAAATGTTGATACAGACTTAAGATTAGCAATGACAGCAGGAATCAGAAAAGAATTTGTTGAAAATCCAAGTGTATTTGATCCTAGAAAATATCTAGGGCCAGCTAGAGAATTAATAAAAGAAACTGTTGAACATAAAATGAAAGATGTTTTTGGTTCAAGCAATAAAATTTAATGTTATAATTTAATTGAATATAAGTAAAAAAACAATATATATTATTTTCTTTAAAATAATATATATTGTTTTTTATTAATATTATCACAAACTTTTCTATATACTTGAAATTAAGTTTATCTAGTAAAATGGTGTAGCTTTAAAATCTATCTTTTAAAGTACGTTGAATTTGTCTTTGAGCATCTTTTTTAGCAATATCTTGTCTTTTATCATATAGTTTTTTTCCTTTTCCGATACCTAATTCTAATTTAACTATACTACCTTTAAAATATAAGCTTATAGGGATTAAAGAACAACCTTGTTGTTTAGTTAATCCAATAAGTTTGTTTATTTCTGTTCTATTTAACAATAATTTTCTATTACGTAAAGGATCTTTATTAAAAATATTTCCATGTTCATATGGGCTAATATGCATACCGACAATATATACTTCACCATTTCTTATTAAACAATATGTATCTTTTAAATTAACTTGACCTGTTCTTATTGATTTTATTTCAGTACCAGAAAGGACAATTCCGGCTTCTAATTTGCTGTCAATGGTGTAGTTATGATATGCAGTTGGATTTTTGGCAATTAATTTTGTGTTCATATAAGTTACTCCTAACATAAATAATATAAAATTCTTTTATATTATAACACAAAAAATAATGATTAGCTATTAAATTTTTAGTAATAGCTAATCATTAAAAAAATTATCTATCATCATAGTGAGAAGATTGACGTTGTGTACCATAATACCAAACTAATGCAACTATTGCAATTGCGGCTATAGCCATAATTAACCATGTCCAAGCAGTAGAATTCATTCCCATAAATGTACCTGCTTGAGTATCAACAGAAGTTCTTGTAGCATTATAAGCACCATTCATAGAGCTTTGAGTACCACTTTCAACTTTATTTGTCATATTTTGTGCACCATTTTCTATTCCATTTGTTACATTTTTGGAACCATTAGAAATATCTTTAGCAGCATTTTCGATAGTATTTTCAGCACCTCCAACAACATTTCTCACACCATTGGCAGCGTCTTTAACCATTTGACCAGCATCATCATTTGCAAAACATAAATTACAAGAAAATAGAATTGCAATAACTAGACCTGCACTAATAAGTAGCTTTTTCATAAAAAATCCTCCTTAAAAAATAATTATTTTGTTAAATAATTTTAGTAATATTATTTAATTTTTTAGAGAAAAATATACATATAAAAATAAAAAAGAAGAAGATTTATAAAATCCGCTTCTTTAAAAATTTATTAATTATTGCAATTATTTTTTTAATCTAATTAAAATAGCTATAGCAAGTAAAATTAAAAGTATACCAATAACTATTAAGAATATATTTAAGATATTAGATACACCTAAACCATCACTACTGCTTGTTGATGTAGTACTAGTAACTTTAGCGCTAGGAGAAGAATTAGTAGAACTTGAAGCGTTACTTGTGCTAGAAGCATTTGATGATGAATTTGTTGTATTTGAGCTATTTGAATTCATATCATTCAATGTTGAATTAGTATTAGATGTATTATCAGAAGTACTATTATCAGTAGATACAGAATTTGAATCAGTACTATTTGAATCTAATCCATTAGTTAAATCATTACTTAAATTTAAATCAACAGCATAAGAGCTAGTAAAAATAGATATAAAAGTAATGATTGACAACATTAAAATAACCAACTTTAAATTTTTAATTTTTAACATATTAATTACCTCCTAATAGAAATATAAATTTCATTTCTTTTGTTTTCACGGTATATAATATCACAAAGGCTTGAAACTGTCTAGTAAATTTTATAAAAATAATTGACTATAAATAATATTTATAGTATTATATCAAATATAATTAGTATTTGAAGGGAGAAAACGAATGAAAAAACTTATTATTACAGCCTTACAAGGTTTTTGTATGGCTTTGGCTGATAGTGTACCAGGAGTATCAGGTGGAACAGTAGCATTTGTCTTAGGATTTTATGAAAAATTTATAAATTCTTTAAATGCACTTGTAAGCAAAAACTCTGACAAAAAAGGATCTTTGAAATTTTTAGGAAAATTAGGAATTGGTTGGGCAATTGGATTAGTGCTTGCATCATTAATTTTATCTAATGTATTTGAAACACATATATATGCAATTAGTTCATTATTTATAGGATTTATCCTATTTGCAATACCAACAATAATAAAAGAAGAGAAGGAAATATTAAAAGGAAAATATAAGTATTTAATATTTACTTTAATAGGAATAGCAGTAGTTGCATTACTTACTTATTTTAATCCAGCATCAGGTGGAGGAATAAAGGTAGATGTAAATAATTTAAATATTGGATTATGCATATATGTATTTTTAGTTGGAATGGTAGCAATATCAGCAATGATATTACCAGGAATTTCAGGATCAACAATTTTATTAATATGTGGCTTATATATGCCAATAATAAGTAGTATAAAAGAAGTATTACACTTACAATTATCATATTTACCAATATTAATAGTATTTGGTTTTGGAGTGCTTACAGGTATTGCATTAATTATAAAATTAGTAAAAAAAGCATTAGAAAAATATAGATCTCAAACAGTATATACAATTATAGGATTAATGATAGGTTCTTTATATGCAATAGTAATGGGACCAACAACATTAAAAGTACCACAAGAAGCAATGAACTTTAGAACATTTAACATTCTATTCTTTGTAATAGGTGCTGCAATAATTGGAGCAATGGAATTTGCAAAATATAAATTGGCAAACAAAAAATAATACATAAATACCTTGTTTTTGGTTAAACTGAAAACGAGGTGTTTTTTATGTTTAAACCACAAGCAATTTATTATGAAAATGGAATAGAAGGATATGAACTTGGAAAAGAATTAATGGAAAAATATAAAGATGTTCCTAAAGTAGAAATAGAAAATCATAATAATATTGAAGAAATGAGAAAAAAGTCTAATAAAGAATTTATGAAAATGAAACAAAACATAATAATAGGTACAAGAAAAACACATAAGTTTGTACCAAACCACAAAACATCAGATTTTTTGGTCCCATATACATCTTCTGGTTGTATAGCAGCATGTATGTATTGCTATTTAGTATGTAATTACAATAAATGTGCATATTTACGTTTATTTGTCAATAGAGAAGAAATGTTAAATAAAATAATTAAGACAGCTGAAAAGTCAGAAAAAGAATTAACATTTGAAATAGGAAGTAATAGTGACTTGATTCTAGAAAATACAATAACAAATAATTTAGTTTGGACTATAGAAAATTTCAGAAATACTAAAAATGGATATTTAACATTACCAACAAAATTTTCTATGGTTGAACCAATACTGAACTTAGATCACAATGGAAAAGTTATTATAAGAATGAGCGTAAATCCAAGTAAAATAATTAATAGAGTAGAATTTGGAACATCAAGATTAAAAGACAGAATTAGTGCAATAAATTTATTATGTGGTGCAGGTTATAAAGTAGGAATTCTAATTGCACCAGTTATTATGGTAGAAGATTGGAAAGAACTATATAAAGAACTTATTATAGAATTAAGTGTAAGTTTATCTGTTAAAGCTAAAAAACAAGTATTTTTTGAAATTATTTTTATGACATATAGTTTTGTGCATGATAAAATTAACACAGAGGCTTTCCCGAATGCAATTTCTATATATAATAAAGACAAAATGAGGGGAAGAGGAAGAGGCAAATATATGTATAAGCAAGAACTAATAGAAGATGGTAAAAAGTTTTTATTAGAACAAATGCATAAATATTTTCCAGAAAACAAGATTGAGTATATAGTATAAACGAACATGTTAGATTTTAAACAATTAAAATATTTGAAAAAGGCTTGAAACAATTGGCTTGAGCCTTTTTATTGTTGACAAAATATAAAAACAAGGTGTATAATTTTAAAGAAAAAATAGTAAAAATGGAGTAAAATAAATGTTGAATCAATTTTCAAGAACAGAATTACTAATAGGAAAAGAAGGAATAGAAAAATTACAAAATGCAAAAATTGCAATCTTTGGTGTAGGTGGAGTTGGTTCTTTTGTAGTTGAAGGATTAGTTAGAGCAGGTGTAGGAAATTTTATAATAGTAGATGATGACAAAATTTGTTTAACAAATTTAAATAGACAAATAATAGCAACAAGGAAAACAATAGGCAAATATAAAGTAGATGTAGCAAAAGAAAGAATATTAGAAATAAATCCAGATGTTGAAGTTGAAACATACCAAGAATTTTATATGCCTGATACAAAAACAGAAATTTTAACAAAAGATATAGATTATGTAATAGATTGTATAGATACAGTTACTGCTAAAATAGCACTAGTAATGAAATGTAAAGAACTCAACATACCAATAATATCAGCTTTAGGAACAGGAAACAAGTTAGATCCATCTAAATTTGAAATTACAGATATTTATAAAACAAGTGTATGTCCTCTTGCAAAAGTAATGAGAAAAGAATTGAGAAAAAGAGATATAAAGAAATTAAAAGTTATATATTCTAAGGAAGAACCAATAAAGCCAGAGCAATATGGTGAAAGTAGTTGCAAAACAAATTGCATATGTCCTCCTGAAACAAAGAGAAAATGTACTATTAGAAATCAAGTACCAGGAAGTATATCATTTGTACCATCTGTTGCGGGTCTTATGATAGCAGGCGAAGTTGTAAGAGAAATTATTGAAAAATAGCTATTGACATGACATCTTATAAAATTAAAATAGTAGTAATGTAAGGAGTATAAAAATGGAATATAGATATGAACCAGAGGGCGTATGCTCTTATGAAATGATATTTGAAATAGAAAATAATATTATAAAAAGTTTAAAAATATTAGGAGGATGTCCTGGAAATACTGTTGGAGTTTCTAAACTAGTTGAAGGCAAAGATATTGAAACAGTAATTAAACTATTAAAAGGAATTCCTTGTAGAGATAAGGGAACATCTTGCCCAGACCAAGTAGCAAAAGCATTAGAACAATATTTAGAACAAAAAAATTTAAAAATATAAAAATAAGGAGAATAACTGAAATGAAAGAAGTGTTAAAAGAATTAGATAATATGGGAATAAAATATGAGGTGGTAGAACATAAACCAGTTTATACAATTGAGGATATGAATAATTTAGATCCAAACATATTTAAAGGTGCAGAAATATGTAAAAATTTATTTTTAAGAGATCAAAAAGGTAAAAGACATTTTTTAGTAGTATTATGTAGTGAAAAACAAGCAGATTTATCAAAAATTCAAGAAACAATATTTTCAAGTAAACTAAGTTTTGCGTCACCAGAAAGACTTAAGAAATATTTAGGCCTAGAACCGGGTCATGTTAGTCCAATGGGATTAATAAATGACAAAGAAAATAAAGTAGAAGTAATATTTGATAAAGAGCTAACTAAAAAAGAGTTATTAGCAGTTCATCCAAATACAAATGAAGCTAGTTTATTAATTAGTTTTAAAGATTTAGAAAAATTTGTTAAAGAAACAGGCCATGATATAGAATATATGAATTAATAAAAAACAACCTAAATTATTATAAAAATAATAGTTTTAGGTTGTTTTTATATTGTTTTTAGTCTTTATTTAATATATCTACAATATGAGATTTTTCTAGTAAATTGACATCATCAAGGCCATTTTCTATTAATAAATTATATATTTTTTTAGACATTTCCATTAACTACTAATATAATTATTATATTAAAAGTTATATATATGATTATTATAATCTGCCAATAGTTAAATTAGTTTTAAGAAAATTTGGAATAAAATTTTAAGTATATTTCAAGATGGTTAGTTTTTACCATAATTATCTATTGATTTTGATGGCAGAAATCTTATATAATAAGCATAGAGGATGTGTTATGATTATGAGGTTAATTAAATGTTATGGAAAAAAACTTATACTAAAAGAATTGAAAAGCAGTTATAAATTTTTTATTAAAGAAGCTAATACTAATAAAAATAGCATTGGATATGGATTAATAAGAGACAAAACAATATTATCTAATGATGTAGCAAGTATTGCTTCAGTAGGATACGGTTTAGGAGCATTAATAATTGGAGTAGAGCATAAATGGATTGATTATAGAAAAGCATATGAAAGAATAGAAAAAACATTGGATACATTTATAAATTATGTGGAAGGTAAAAATGGTTTTTATTATCATTTTGTAAATATACAAAACGGAAAAAGAGAATGGAATTGCGAAATATCAATAATAGATACAGCGATATTTATATGTGGTGCAATAACTGCTGGGGAATATTTTGGAGGAAATATAAAACAGAAAGCAGACATAATATATAAAAAAATTAATTGGGAATGGTATAGAAATAAAGAAACAAATTATTTTTATATGGGATATACACCAGAAAAAGGCTTTTGGGGACATTGGGACATGTATGCTGAACAATTAATGTTATATGTTTTAGGAGCTGGATCTCCAACATTCTCGATAGATAAATCAATGTATTATGATTTTAAGAGAAACAAAGAAGATTATAAAAATATAAAGGATATAATATACACATATTGTGGCACTTTATTTACATATCAATTTTCACATGCATGGATAAATTTTAAAGATTTTAAAGATGAGGATAATATTGATTGGTTTGAAAATTCAATTAAAGCAACAGAAGCTAATAGACAATATTGTATAGATAATAAAGAAAGATTTAAGACATATAATGAAAACTCATGGGGACTAACGGCGTGTTTATCTCCAAAAGGATATATAAGTTGCGGTGCTAAACCATGTGATATGGATTTGAATATAGAAAATGATGGAACAGTAACTCCATGTGGTGCAATTGGTTCAATAGTGTTTACTCCAAGAGAAAGTATAAGTGCAATGGAATATTATTACAACAATTACCCTAATTTATGGGGAAAATATGGGTTTAAAGATGGATATAATTTAGAAGATGTAAAACCATGGTTTGCAAAGGAATATATTGGCATTGATAAGGGGATTGAAGCGATAATGATAGAAAATTATTTGAATGGGACTATATGGAATTATTTTATGAGAAATGACTATGTTCAAAAAGGTTTGAAAGTATTAGGATTTTCAAAAAATAGCAAGAAATCTGAAATTAAAATGTAGAATAAAAAATGTAAATAGAAATGAATGTAAAATTAGTAGGGACAGGTGCAATATATAAATACTAAATATGGTAAATTAATTATATGTACACATTTGAGAGATGAAACAAGACAATATATAAAACAAAATAGTAGCCTAGAATACAAGGATTAATTACTTGTATTCTGTATATAAAAGTGATAAACTATAAAAGTAAACACATCTAATTTTATTTTGAATTAATCAGTATTATTTAGGATTACGATGTTAGAAAATAGGAGGAAATATGTTCAAATTACATTCAGAATATAAGCCAACAGGTGACCAGCCACATGCAATAGAATATTTATCTAAAGGAATAGAAGCGGGAAAAAAATACCAAACATTACTAGGAGTTACAGGTTCTGGTAAAACATTTACCATGGCAAATATAATTAATAAAGTACAAAGACCAACATTGGTATTAGCACATAATAAAACATTAGCAGGGCAATTATATTCTGAGTTCAAAGAGTTTTTTCCTGAAAATAATGTTGAATACTTTGTGTCATATTATGATTACTATCAGCCAGAAAGCTATATACCTTCAACAGACACATATATAGAAAAAGATTCTTCTATAAATGACGAAATAGATAAATTAAGACATTCAGCAACATTATCATTATTTGAAACAAGAGATGTTATAATAGTTGCTTCTGTTTCATGCATATATGGCTTAGGAGACCCCATTGACTATCAAGAAATGATGTTATCATTAAGACCAGGTATGCAAAAATCACGTGATGAAGTTCTAAAAAAATTAATAACAATGCAATATACAAGAAATGAAATAGATTTCAAAAGAGGAACATTTAGAGCCAAAGGAGATATTGTAGAAATATATCCATCAGATCAATCAGAATCGGCTGTAAGAGTTGAATTCTGGGGAGATGAAATAGAAAAAATAGTAGAAATAAATGCATTAACAGGAAAACCAATTGGAACAAGAAAACATATATTAATTTCACCTGCTTCACATTATGTTACAACAAAAGAAAAAATGGATAGAGCAATTGTAACAATAGAACAAGAAATGGAAGAAAGAGTTAAGTATTTTAAAGAACATAATAAATTAATTGAAGCACAAAGAATAGAAGAGAGAACGAATTTTGATATAGAAATGATGAAAGAAACAGGATTTTGTTCAGGAATAGAAAATTATTCAAGACATATAAGCGGTAGACCAGTAGGAAGTCCACCATATACATTATTTGATTATTTTCCAAAAGATTTTCTATTATTAATAGATGAATCACATGCAACAATTCCACAAGTAAAAGCAATGTATAATGGTGATAGAGCAAGAAAAGAATCATTGGTAAATTATGGATTTAGATTACCTTCTGCTTTTGATAATAGACCACTAACATTTAAAGAATTTGAAGAAAGAATTAATCAAGTCGTATTTGTTAGTGCAACACCTGCAGACTATGAAAAAGAACATAGCAAAGAAAATGTTGTTGAACAAATTATTAGACCAACAGGATTATTAGACCCTAAAATAGAAGTAAAACCAGTAACAAATCAAATAGATGATTTACTAGAACAAATTAGAATTAGAATATCAAAAAAAGAAAGAGTTTTAGTAACAACATTAACTAAAAAAATGGCAGAAGATTTGACAGAATATTTAAAAGGATTAGATATCAAAGTAAATTATATGCATTCAGATACAAAAGCATTAGAAAGAATGAAAATAATAAGAGATTTACGATTAGGGGAATTTGATGTTTTAGTAGGTATAAATCTATTAAGAGAAGGTTTAGATATACCAGAAGTTTCGTTAGTTGCAATATTAGATGCAGACAAAGAGGGATTTCTACGTTCAGAAAGGTCATTAATACAAACAATTGGACGTGCTGCAAGAAATACAGATGGAACAGTCATAATGTATGCAGATGAACTTACAGACAGTATGGAAAAAGCAATAACAGAAACAAATAGAAGAAGAAAAATACAACAAGAATACAATGAAAAACATCACATAACACCAAAAACAATAAAGAAATCAGTAAGAGATACAATTTCAATTACAAACACAGAAGATATAGAAGTAGAATACAAGTTAGAGAAGTCAGAAGACATAAGAGAAACAATAAACAAACTAACCGAACAAATGTTGCAATATGCAACTGCAATGGAATTTGAACAAGCAGCAGAACTACGTGACAAGATAAAAGAATTAGAAAAATTGATAAAATGATTTTGGGGACGGAGCAAAAAATCATCTCAAAATTTAGGAACCATACATATTATATATTAGGTGATGTGTATGGTTTTATTTAATTCATTAAAAGAGTTATATAAAGATGCCCAAAATATAAAAGAAAAAGACCCAGCTTCAAAAAATATATTAGAAGTTATAATACTATATCCGGGATTTCACATTTTAGTATTTCATAGAATAGCACATTTTTTATATAACCATAGATTACTATTTTTGGCACGATTAGTCTCACAAATTGGCAGGTTTTTTACAGGAATAGAAATACATCCAGGTGCTAAAATTGGGAAAAGACTATTTATAGATCATGGAATGGGAATTGTAATAGGGGAAACAGCTACTGTTGGAAATAATTGCACAATATATCATAATTCGACCTTGGGAGGAACAGGAAAAGATAAGTATAAAAGACATCCAGATTTAGGAAATAATGTCATGGTAGGTGCAGGGGCAAAAGTATTAGGACCAATAAAAATAGGAAATAATGTGAAGATAGGAGCAAATAGTACAGTTTTAAAAAATATTCCAGATAATGTTACTGTTGTTGAATGTAATAGAATTATATATAAAAATAAAAACGAGAAATAGTATATTATACAAAATATTTCTCGTTTTATAAACTATACATTTTATTCTTCTGAAGATGTTACTTCTTCTGGAAAACCAACATATTCAGATTTTCCAAATCCAAGGATTAAATAAAATACAAATGGAATTAAAATTAATCCAACTGTAAATCCTGTAGATTTATTAAATCCTTTGGCTAAATTGATTTTTTGGTACAAATTAATAACAACAAGAGCTATTGCTGCAATGAAATTTATAACTGGAATAAATGCTGCTACATATATAAGAACAAGCCAAGGTGATAATCCAGATATTTTATAAAGAATAGCTATGTTGTAAAATGGAATAATAGATTTCCATCCTTTTTCACCTGTTTTTGTAAACATTTTCCACATTGCAACTATTTGAATTACTGCTATTGCAATACCAATAATTAAAAGAATTCCCATAAAAGCTCCTAAAGCTGCACCTATACCAGTAGCTAGAGCTTGTGAATCAGCATAAGTACTTGGATATGTGCTAGAATATGTGGAAAAATCATAACTGTTGTACATAAAAATCCCCTCCTTTATTTTAATAATTCCATTGTGACATTTATCGACAATTTTGTCAATAAATTTTGATGAAATTATAAAAATTATGACTGTTATATTGACATCAAAAAAAAGATGAATATAATATAAGTATATGTGTTGACAGTAATACATATTATTTTGGAAAGGACAGATTAAACATGAGTTATAGAAATGAAAAATTAATTGAATTTAACAAATTTTTAAATGGTAAAAAAGTTGCAATTATTGGTTTAGGAGTTAGTAATTTACCATTATTAGAATATATGTATGATAAAAAAGCAAATGTCACAATATTTGACGAAAAAAATGAAGAAAAAGCTAATCAAGAAGCATTAACAAAAGTAAAAGAATATAGATTTAAAACATTTTTTGGAAAGAATAGTTTAACGAATTTAAAAGGTTTTGACATTATATTCCGTTCACCAAGTTGTTTACCAACTAGGCCTGAACTTGTTATGGAAGAAGAAAGAGGAGCAATTGTAACAACAGAAATAGAAATGTTAATGAAATTATCACCAGCAAAAATTATTGGAGTAACAGGAAGTGACGGTAAAACAACTACAACAAGTTTGATATATTCTATTTTAAAAAAAGCAGGATATAATACATATTTAGGAGGTAACATAGGAATACCATTATTTACAAAAATAGATGAAATTACACCTGAAGATATTATTGTACTAGAATTAAGCAGTTTTCAATTAATGGGAATGGAAATAAGTCCTAATATAAGTGTTATTACAAACATTACACCAAACCATTTAAACATACATAAAGATTATCAAGAATATATAGATGCCAAAAAAACAATATTCAAATATCAAAATGAAAACGATAAAGTTATATTAAATTATGATAATGAAATTACAAAAAGTTGTGCAAAAGAGGCCAAATCTAAAGTTGTATTTTTTAGCGGAAAAGAAAAATTAGAAAACGGATACATAGTTGAAAATAATACAATAAAAAAATGTACAGATGGAATAAGAAAACATATATTAGATACAACAGAAGTTTTACTTAGAGGAGAACACAATTATGAGAATATTGCAACAGCATTAGCCGCAACAGAAGAATTGGTAGACACAGAAGTTGCTATTCAAGCTGTAAAAGAATTTAAAGCTGTTGAACATAGATTAGAATTCATAAGAGAAATAAATGGATGCAAATGGTATAACGATTCTGTAAGTTCATCACCTACAAGAACAATTGCTGGTCTAAAATCTTTTGACGAAGAAATTGTTTTAATAGCAGGAGGATATGATAAAAACTTGGATTATACCCCAATAGCTAAACCAATATTAGATAAAGTCAAAACATTAATTTTATTAGGTCAAACTTCTGGAAAAATATTTGATGCTGTTAAAAATGAAGAAGAAAAAGAAGGAAAAAGCATAGATATTTATATATGTGAAAATTTAAAAGATACAGTAGAATTTGCTAAAAAATTAGCTAAACCTAACCAAGTAGTTTTATTCTCACCTGCAAGTGCTAGTTTTGATTTATTTAAAAACTTTGCAGATAGGGGAGAACAATTTAAAAAATTGGTAAATCAATTATAATGTAACATATTTTTAGAAACCTCCATAATATATATAAAGGAGGTTTTTTCATGTATAATAATGAACCATTTGAAGAATACATAAGGCAAGTGTTAGGTTATCCCAATATTGAAAAAAGCACAAATAATGAGTTTACAAGTAATAACTACAATTATTTAAGAACAAATGAAAACGAGTTAGAAAATTATTATCCAGAAATATATAAAATAGTATATCCAATGATAAACCAAAAATGTACTAGAATGTCAGGAGAAATTACAAAAGAAAAAATAGAGGAAGCTACTCTAGAAATTGTGTCTACAATAGAACCACAAGTAAATGAAACCAAAATGAATATAAACATACAAAATGAAATGACACAAACAACATCAGCTACAAAAAGTATTTCTAGCAATAGAAAAGATACAAACTCTAATAACATATCTACCAATTCAAAAGAAAATAGAAGTGTAGAAGAGAGTAGAATTTCAAATAATCGAAATTTAAACGATTTGATAAAAATCCTAATAATAAGAGAATTGTTAGGAAAACCAGGATGTGGTGGAATACGACCAAACCCTAGACCACCATTTCCACCTGGACCAGGACCAAGACCACCGTTTCCTCCAGGAGGTCGTCCACCAGTAGGCCCTCCGCCACAACCAAGAGGTTATTTTGAATATAATGATATTTATGAATATTAGAAAATCAATAGGTAAATACAAAACTTTTGTATTTACCTATTTTTGACAGATGATAATAATAATGTTATAATATAAGCGTAAAAAAGTTTGTTAAAAGGAGGACGTTATGCCAGGATATGTTATACATATTGCAATAGCAAAAGAATATTTAAGAAAACATAATCAAAAATATAATGTAGAATTCATATTGGGAAGTGTTTCACCAGATTTTACTAACAATAAATCTGAAACTCATTATGGAAAATCACCAGCATATACAAATCTAGCAAGATATTTAAAAAATAATAAACTTGATACTGAATTTAATAAAGGATGTTTCTTACATTTAGTAACTGATTATTTGTTTTATAACAAATATTTAGACAAAATTGAAAAACCACAAATTTATTATGACTATGATTATACTAATGAAGATATTGTTAATAAATATAATCTAGAATTACCAGAAGAAGTTTCTAACAAGGTATTTTTTAAGAAAGGAACACCTAAAATACTTACTTTAGAATTAGAATACAAAATAATTGAAGAGGTTTCTAATTTAGATATATTAGAAATTGCAAAAAATGTAAATAATGTAGAATGGAATACATATAAAAAATTAATATAAGGAGAATACAGATAAATGATAGGATATGAACTTGGAGTATTTGACATTTTAAGAGAGTCAGATTTACAAAAGCTTGATAGAACAATTCAATTAAGTGAACAAGATGATGCTGAGGCATTTGGTCTTGGAATATATGATGATAATTTATGCGAAATATTAGAAGGCAATAAACCACTTAAAAATCAGGAAGATAGAATGGCTATAATGCAACAAATAAGAGGAATCGATTTTGTCTTCTCAGTTAATAGCTTAGATCAAAAACTAGTAGAACAAAAGGCAGCCAAAGCATATAAAGAGTATCTAAAAGAATTAAACGAAAAAAAAATAAAAGATGTAGAAAAAACGTATGATTTAGGTTATGCACCAGGTACGTATGATTTATTCCATAAAGGCCATCTGGATAATCTAATGATGGCAGCACAACAAAGTAAGCAATTAGTTGTTGGGGTTAAAGCAGATGAATTAGTAGTAGAACATAAAGGACGAACACCTATGATGACAGCAGATGAAAGAATGGATATTTTGAGACATTTTAAATTTGTAACTGATGTATATACTTATTATACAAGAGATTTACATGTAGCAAACGAATATATTAAATCTAAATATAGTAAAGGTATAGATGCAGTATTTTTAGGCTCCGACTTAAAGAATGATTTTAAAAAAACGGAAGGAATTAATATAGTGTATACTCCAAGAGACCCTAAAGTGATGAAAACTAGGTCTACAACAGCATATAGAAAGTTATGCTTAGATAGAAATCAAGTTTCTTCTTATACAGGAATTAAATTGGATGAACAATTAACTAAAAATTCAGAAATAGGAAAAAATCGTAAAGAAGATGTAGAACATACAAAATAAAAAAGAAAATATTTTTTATATTTTCTTTTTTTATTTTGTATATTATTTTTTATTTTGCAAAAAATAAATTATATAAAATATGAAAGGTGGTAAAAAATGAAAGTTAAAGATTGTATGTGTGATGATGTGTGTTGTGTAAAACCTAATGCCAAAGTACAAGAAGTAGCTAAATTAATGGCACAAAATCATATTGGATGTGTTCCAGTATGTGACAATAATGACTGTATATGTGGAATTGTAACAGATAGGGATGTATTATTAAGATGTGTTGCATGTGATAAGGATATTCATCAAACACCTGTTAGTGATATTATGAGTTGCAATGTATATACTTGTCAAGAAAATGATGAAATGTCAAATGCAGAAAGTAAAATGGGACAACAACAAATTAGAAGATTACCAGTATGTGATAATCAAAATAGGATAGTGGGAATATTGACAATGGGGGATATAGCACAAAATAATCAACAACTTGGTCAAAACCAAGTTTGTACAACTTTTGAAAATATTTGTGGATGTAATAATAAAAATAATAGTTAATAAAAGTCGGATATTATTCCGACTTTTTACATATAATGAATATAGTTGGAGGAAATTAATGGTTTGGAATATCTCATATTGGTCTAAAGTTATTCAAAGAATATTATATGTTGTTCTATTGTTATTGGGATTATATTTAGGCATAAAATTATCCATATTTTACATGCCTTTTTTAGTAGCGTTTATTATTTCACTTATGCTAGAACCAGCAATAAAATTTATTATGAAAAAAGCTAAATTCACAAGAAGAACCAGTTCGATAATAATATTTACAATTGCATCTATAACAATACTTGGAATATTAGCATGGCTCATAATAACTATTTTTGCAGAAGCTTCTAGTTTATTACAGACATTAAATAATTACTTTGACAAAATATATGAACAATTTAATAATATAATAGCTAATATGAATTTTGATAAACTTCATATATCAGAAGAAATTTTATCAGTAATAGAAAATTCTACAAATGATATACTGCAAAATGTTTCTAATTGGATAAGAACCGGATTAATGGGATTAATAGATGTAGTAACACAATTACCTTCAATAACTATATGTATAGGAATAACTGTTATTGCATTATATTTTATATGTGTAGATAAAATATATATATTAGATCAAATAGAATATCATATGCCAAAATCATGGGTAAAAAAAATAACAATACATTTGAAGGACTTAGTACAAACATTAGGTGGATATCTGAAAGCAGAAGCAACTTTAATACTAGTTTCATTTATAATTTCTTTAGTAGGTTTATATATTTTAAAATTTACAGGTTTTAATGTTCAATATCCATTACTTATGGCATTAGTAATAGGGTTTGTAGATGCATTACCAATTTTGGGATCTGGATCTTTTATGATACCTTGGGCTATTATTTGTGCTATTAATGGTGATATAAATTTAGGAATAGCTATTATAATTTTGCTAATTATAATGTCTATATCAAGACAAGTTTTAGAACCAAAATTAGTAAGTAAAAATATAGGCGTACACCCAATTTTTACATTAATAGCTATGTATACAGGATTTAAAATTATAGGAATACTTGGACTTTTAATAGGTCCAATAGTTTTAATAATATTTAAAAATATTTTTGCTAATTTAATAGATAGGGGAGTATTTAAAACAATTTTTGATAAAAAATAAGAAGGCATACTTTTTAAGAAAAGTTTTCCCTCTTATTTTTATAAATTTAATATTAATCAGAAATATCAAAATCTTTGGGATCAACAATTTTTGTTTCTGATTTTTGTGAAAAGTTTTTCATTTCATCTCTTAATTCTTCAAATTCATCACTTCTGATATAATCCTCTATATCTAAGTCTATAAATCCCATTGTTTTTTCTTGAGTCTTAAAAATTTGTTTTCTTATAGCATATAGTTTAGCAAAGTAATTTCTTAAAAGATTTTCAAGCGGATCACCCTTTGCAACTTGAGTAATTAATCCTTTATAATTTTGATAATCATTAAATTTTTGTATTAAAACTCTACCAGGTTCGTTATCATCCATTCTAGCTAAATATCCTTTAGGAACAATTTGATTTATTTCTTGAACAAAATTATTAATTTTATTTTGATCATTTACATCCGGAATAGGTAGAGGTTTAACAGCTTTACCTTTCATATTCGAATGTGCAGCACGACCATAGTTTCCATATCTATATTGATTTTCAGTTTGTAACTGACATTCTATTGTCCCAACAGCAGTATTTAAATATATAAAATTAGATTCAAAACCATTTGCAGTTCTTTTCTTTTCAACTGGATTTTTTAAATCTTTTAAAGATATTCCTAAACTTTGGAATTTTTCATTGTTTTCGAATAAGGATAAAAATTGCTTTGTCAAAATTGCTAAATCTGACTTGTCATAAAATTTGGTTTCATATTCTGTTAATATATGAAAGAAATTAATCTTACTATCAGTTAAATCTTCTTTATCTATAATTTCGTCTTTTTCACCAGGTGTTTTAGATACTCTTAATACTTCTAATCTATTATCGATATCTAAAATTTGTTGATCATATAATTCCAAAACCTTAATAGCTTTAGGATCAAATAGTTCTTTTAATTTGACCAATAATTCTCGACATTTTTCATAATATTCCTCTTTAGTACATTCATATTTAAATATATAACTTCCTTCTTTAGTATATTCATCTTCAATTAATCTTCCTTTAAATTCTTGCATTTTTTCAAGAAATGGCTGATTTTGCTTTCTTTCTTCAATTAATGAAGATATTTCTGGATCAGTTGAAGAAAAAGCAGGTTGTCTTCTTCTTGAAATGATTTTCATAGCAAAAACATCAAAAATAGGATCTACATCTAAATGTATTTGACCATTTTCATCATAACTTACTTTAGATTCTTCTATACGAGAATCAAGCTTGTTTTCTGTGCTTTTAGGTGCTTTAAATCTATATGGCATATTTATTCCAGAATATGGATAAGAATTATAATGTTCAATCATTATTGTAGCGACTAAATTATGCAAATATTTGTGAATTTTTGAATTTCTATGAAATTGTTTACACATAGCCAATTTTTTAGTTTTATAATTCTGTTTTTCTAAATTCTCTATAACATTATTAGTTAAGAGTCCTTTTACTTGTAAATCTTTTTTAAAATCATTCATATGTATCTCTCCAATATAATTTTTTAAGCTATATTAGTATATCATGAATTTACATAAAAGTAAAGAAAATACTATAAAATACCATTTGTAGGAATATAATCTTCGCTAGGAGGATACACATATTCTTCACTAGGTTTTTTAATTTCATTTATTTGTGTAACATGTACAATTGGCATATCACCATGATAATCTCCTTTTTTTATTGTTCCTGTTAATTCAACCCATGTATTATCATCAAAGTTTTTAGCATATTTATATTCACACAAAAATCCAACCACAACAGTTTTAAAATCAGATGAAACAATCATATCTCTAGCTAATACAAATTGATTTTCATTAAAATCATATATACGATAAATATATCCTGTAAATTTTATTTTTACATCAATATAATTATCGATATTATCATGAACGGTTTTCAATATATTAGTATAATTACTAGAAGAAATTGTAGAAACATCATTAGAAATGCAAGTTGATTTATTTAAATCTTTTGCAGTAGAGAATATTCTAAAAATAGCAATAAAAAGTATTATAATCAGTATCGTTAAAATAAGTCCAAAAATAATCTTGAAAAATTTACTACCATTTAATTTTAAATTATAAATAAACATTATTAATTCCTCATTTCTTAAAAACTTATTAACAATATATGAAAGTATAATAAATTGTATGTTAAAAATATAAGAAATACAAAAAATATAATAAAATAACCTTGCTAAAAAATACATTTAGTGATATATTAACAAAGTGTAAAAGTGTAAATTATAAACATTAAGGAAGGATTGAATCTAATATGAGCATATTGAACAAGATTTTTAAATCTTATAGTGAAAAAGAAGTAAAAAGAGTAAGACCAATAGTCGAAAAAATTAATAGTTTAGAATCAGAAATGGAGAAATTATCTGATACAGAATTGGTTGCAAAAACAGATTATTTTAAAAAGCAATTAAAAGAAGGAAAAACTTTAGACGATATTTTACCAGAAGCATTTGCAGTTGTAAGGGAGGCTTCTAAAAGAGTTTTAGGAATGAGACATTTTGATGTTCAATTAATAGGTGGTATTATCTTACATCAAGGTAGAATCGCCGAAATGAAAACAGGTGAAGGTAAAACATTAGTTGCTACATTACCAGTATATTTAAATGCACTAGAAGGAAAAGGTGTTCATGTTATTACTGTAAATGATTATCTTGCTAAAAGAGATAGTGAATGGATGGGAAAATTATACAAATTCTTAGGACTTTCAGTTGGACTTGTAATAGCTGGAATGGAACCTAAAGAAAAACAAGAAGCCTATAATGCAGATATAACATATGGTACAAATAATGAATTTGGTTTTGATTACTTAAGAGATAATATGGTAATCTATAAAGATCAATTAGTACAAAGAGGATTAAACTATGCAATTGTAGATGAAATTGATAGTATTTTAATAGATGAAGCTCGTACACCATTAATTATATCAGGTAGAGCAAATGAATCATCTGATTTATATAAAAAAGCGGATAATTTCGTAAGAAAATTACAACCAAAAGTTATTGTTGAAGAAGATATAAAAGATTTTGACCAAGCCGAAGATAATGAAAAATATGATTATATAGTAGACTTAAAAGCTAAATCAGCAACATTAACACAAAAAGGTATTAAAAAAGCTGAAGAAGCATTTGGTTTAGAAAACTTCAATGATCTAGAAAATTCTACATTGGTACATCATGTAAACCAAGCATTACGTGCATATGGTATAATGAAAAAAGATATCGATTACATTGTAAAAGATGGAGAAGTGTTAATTGTTGATGAATTTACAGGTCGTATAATGTATGGAAGAAGATATAATAATGGATTACATCAAGCAATTGAAGCTAAAGAGCATGTAAAAATAGCTGATGAATCAAAGACACTTGCAACAATCACATTCCAAAATTTATTTAGAATGTATGATAAATTATCAGGTATGACAGGTACTGCAATGACAGAAGAAGCAGAATTCCAAGAAATCTATAATCTAGATGTTGTAGAAATACCTACAAATAAACCTATGGTTCGTAAAGATGAAAATGATGTTATTTATAAAAATGAAGATGCTAAATTCCGTGCAGTAGTAGAAAGTATAAAAGAAAGCCATAAAAAAGGTCAACCAGTTTTAGTTGGTACAATTTCTATAGAAAAATCTGAGAAACTTTCTAAATTATTAAAGAAAGAAGGAATTCTGCATGAAGTTTTAAACGCAAAATATCATGAAAAAGAAGCTGAAATAATTGCACAAGCTGGTAAATTTGGTTCAGTTACAATTTCTACTAACATGGCTGGTCGTGGTACTGATATTATGCTTGGTGGAAACAGTGAATATTTAGCTAAAGAAGAAATGAGAAGACAAAAAATCTCTCCAGAATTAATTGAAGAAGCAAATACATATTATGAAACAGAAGATCAATCAATATTAGATGCTAGAAAGAAATTCCAAGAACTAGTCAAAAAATATGATGAAACAATAAAAGAAGAAAAAGAAAAAGTAATTAATGCTGGTGGATTAAAAATTATCGGAACAGAAAGACATGAATCAAGAAGAATTGATAATCAGTTACGTGGACGTGCTGGACGTCAAGGTGATGTTGGTGAATCTAAATTCTATATTGCACTAGATGATGACTTAATGAAAATATTTGGTGGTGATATGATTACTAAAGTTTATAATACTTTAGGAGCAGATGAAAATATGCCAATCCAATCAAAAATGATTTCAAATGCAGTTGAAAGTGCACAAAAGAAAGTAGAAAGTAGAAACTTTACAATTCGTAAAAATGTATTAAAATATGATGATGTAATGAATGCACAAAGAGAAATTATCTATAAACAAAGAAGAGAAGTTCTTGATGGAAAAGACATACATAACAGCATTGTTAATATGATAGAATTTGTTGCTGGAAATATTCCAAGCATGTATATTGAAGGTGAAAGTAATGAATTAAATGCAGAATCATTAAACAATGAAATCATAAATTTATTTGGAGTTGATATGTTAGACTTTATAAAAGAACATAAAGCAAAACCAGAAGAAATTTCATCTAAATTAAAAGATTTAGCATTTGAAAAATATAAACAAAAAGAAGAAGAAATTTCATCAGAACAAATGAGAGAACTTGAAAGAGTTGTAATGCTTAAAGTTGTTGATGAAAAATGGATGAACCATATTGATAGTATGGATGAATTAAAAAATGGTATTGGTCTTCGCGCATATGGTCAAAAAGATCCTGTTGTTCAATATAGATTAGAAGGATTTGATATGTTTGATGAGATGATTAACAATATCAAATTAGATGTTACAAAAATCTTAATGAATATAAGAGCTGCTGGAGATACAAAAAGGCAAGAAACTGTTAAAATTACAGGAGCAGCATTAGAAGCTATTCATAGTGTTGATGGTGGTTCTAAAATAGGTACAGATATTGATAAAACTGTTAGAAACGAAGGTCCAAAAATAGGTAGAAATGATTTATGTCCATGCGGAAGCGGTAAGAAGTATAAGAACTGTTGTGGTAAATAACTCGCAAACCCTTATAAAATAGGGAATTGTTAAAAATAGAAAAAATGATAAATTTGTCCACATAGCATAAATAATGTGGACAGAATCGAGGAAAACCCATAAAAATCAATAAAAAATCTACGTGGACAATTATTGTGGACATAGTTATATAAAATGTCAGCATTCGAAATGCTGGCATTTTTCCGTTTCATTAAGTTTTATAATGAAGGAGAGATAACTATGGTAAGCGTAAGAAAACGTGGAAAGGTGTATGAATACCGATTTGAAATTGCAACAGTTGAGGGAACAAGAAAATGGATAACAAAGTCAGGATTTAAAACTAAAGCTGAAGCACAAGAGGCAGGAACAGTTGCTTATGAAGAATATATTATAACAGGAGTTATTGTAAAAATATATTAAAAGTAATGAAAGGAACTTTTAGAGAAGCAACAGATGTTTATGGATTTATAAGATATAATCCTAGTTTAACATTGAAACTTCCTGAAATAGAAGATAGTAGTGATTTTGAAAAACATTTATATATACAAGATGAAATAGACAAAATTCTAACAAGATTTAAAGATGATGATGTATTTACTTGTGCATTTATCACAAGTTGTTTTACAGGAATGAGACCAGGAGAATTATGTGCATTAACTTGGGAAGACATTGATTTTGAAAATAAAGTAATAAATGTTAAACATTCTGTATTTGATAAGAAAAAGAATGAAAATGGTAAGTGGTATATTGGCACAACAAAAACTAAAAGTGGAGAAAGACAGATTCATATTAGTCCAACACTTATGAAGGCTTTAGTAAATTTTAAGAATAGACAAATTGAATTAAGGCTTTTATATGGTAAAGATTATAAGTATTATCATTTAGAAGAAATGAAAAATCAGTATGGAAAAGTATTGGAATATCAAATAGTGGAAAATCAATCAAATATTTTATCAATTAAACCTGCTAATATGATTTTTACAAGAGATAATGGTAAGTATTGTGGTACAGATATTATAAAATATCCATATAAAATAATTCATGATGAGTTAGGAATAGAAAATTGTAGATTTTATGATTTAAGAGGAAGTTATGCGACTACAATTTTAATAAATGGTGTAGAAATACGAGATGTTGCAGATGTATTAGGACATAAAGATATTGAAACTACAGAGAACTATTATATTTCAAGTACAGATGAAACAAGAAAAAATGCAACTGATTCTTATGAAAATGCAATAAATTTAGATGTTATTAAAGAAATTATAGAGTATAAAATTTCAATATAAATAATATAGTAAGATTTTGTTATATAATTAGAGAGTTAGTTGATATAATTAGCTCTCTAAAAGATTTTAAACGAACGAGATTTTGTTGTAAAAAAGTAAATTTTTTGATATAATGTTTTCGAAAATGATATGAAGAATTATTTGGAAAAATTTAAAGTAACGATATAGTGAAGGAAGCTGATAGAAGATGTTAGAAAAATATATAGAAGTAATAAAGCCATATATTATAGAATTATTTAAAAATGATTCAAGTGGGCATGATATAAGTCATTTAATAAGAACAATGAATATTGCTTTGAATTTATGTAAAAAAGAGAACGGAATATATGAAAAACTTTGTTAATGAGTTTTTAGAAGAATGGAATGGAGTGAAATAAAATGATTGATACTGGATTTTTATATGCAGAAGATAATCATAGAATTTTTATAAATTCTTGTTTAGGTTGTACAGGAGGTTGCAAATATTGTTATTTGGCAAAAAGTGGATATGATAATAATTCAAAGTTAAAAGTAAAAAAAGCTGAAGAAATATTAAGCGAATTAAATAAAAGTGGTTTTGAAATTTCTGAAAAAACATTAATCACATTAGGATGTTTTTCAGAATGTTGGGATGATGAAAATAAATCTGAAACTATAAAATTAATAAAATATTTTTTACAAAAAGGAAATCAAGTTCAGTTATCTACAAAAAAAGAAATTTCAACAAATGAAATGGCTGATATACAAAATTTTATAAAATATTACGGACAATTGGTTGTATTTCTTAGTTCAGCGACAATAAGTAAACATTCTTCAGTTGAGCCTAATACAGATGAACCTCAAAAAAGATTTAGAACATTTAGATTAAAAAAAGAATTAGGTATACCAACAGTATTATACATAAAACCTGTATTACAGGGGATTACAATAAATGATGTTGAAGAATATAAAGAAGTTATAAGGAACTATGGAATTCAAGATGTAGTTGTAGGTAGTTTATTTACTGAACAACAAAATAGTGAAACTGTACATTTTTCAAATGAAAATAAATTATTTTATAATCCTGTTTCAGATGAAGAAGTAATAAAAAGGCAATTATCTGAATGTGCTAGAGTTTATACAAGAAGTTCGCAAGTAATGCAGCAATATAGAGAAAAAGAATTAAGCGAAAGGTAAGAAAGGAGAATTTTTATTATGAATGATTCAAATGGAGACATTATAATATATCAAACAGAAGATGGTTTAACAAAGATAAATGTTAAAATTGAAAATGAAACAGTATGGTTATCACAACAACAGATGGCAGAACTGTTTAGTACATCAAGAACTAATATTATAGAACATATAAACAATATTTATGAAGAAGAAGAATTAGATAAGAATTCAACCTGTCAGAATTTCCGACAAGTTCGAAAAGAAGGAAACAGAAATGTTACAAGAGAAATACCTTTTTATAATTTAGATATGATAATTTCTTTGGGATATAGAATAAAATCTAAAGTTGCAACAAATTTTAGAAAATGGGCAACAGAAAGATTAAAAGAATATATGATTAAAGGCTTTACAATGGATGATGAAAGAC
>OBKV01000379.1_pt1 | contig 38512 bp, 29 predicted proteins | sample 1517301 | NCBI WGS metagenome assembly OBKV01 (sample SAMN04571685, study PRJEB22368) | human gut metagenome | biome: human gut; material: stool | host: Homo sapiens | place: Luxembourg | collected 2012-06-29 | reverse complement strand
GATGAAGTTCCTGAGGGAACTTTGTCTTGTCCTGACCGAAATCTGGCGGTTTTTCATCATTATCGTCACTATGAGGGCCTACGTCTGCTACCCTCTGTCTATGACTCGAAATTAATTCAGCAGACCCTAATTATACAGAAACCGCCAAAATGTATGATGGTGACAACATTGAACTTAATTTCATTCATGGAGACTTGGAACATCCTAAAAATATCATCTTTGGTTATGGTGACGAACTTGATAAAAACTACCAAGATATACTTGACAAGAACGACAACGAGTTGCTTAGAAATGTCAAATCTGTCAAATATCTGGAGACGAGGCATTATCACGAATTGTTAGGATTTCTAATGGCTGCACCTTTCCAAGTTTTGATAATGGGGCATTCTTGTGGTAATTCGGATAGGACTTTGCTAAATACTGTCTTTGAGCATGAGAATTGTGTCTCAATAAAACCTTACTATCACAAGAGAGAGAACGGTAGTGACAATTATTTGGAACTTGTTCAGAATATTTCTCGCAACTTTACCAACATGAAGCTATTCAGAGATAGAGTTGTCAACAAGGAACAGTGCAAAACCATGTAGTAAGAGAACAAAACGATAACATAAAATTCATACAACATGAAGAGTAATTTTATAAAATGGACATTGGCTATATGCCTTTTGTTTTGCGTTGGTCACATTTATGCACAACGCAGATACTATTGCGAAGTAAAAGGAATTGAAAAGAGTTTATCCTCTGGATTGAAGATTATTTTCGACTTTGGCACAAAAGCTTCCTATAATATATGGGGAGATCTCAGTAGTAAGCTTAAATTTGTTGATGAGAATGGGGAAGAAATTGAGTTCAATAGTATGGTTGATGCAGCCAACTACATGGTCGAAAAGGGTTGGACTTTCCAACAAGCCTATTCTTCCTCCTATGGTGGTAGCCCTGTTATCCACTGGATTTTTTACAAAGATGCCGAAAGTATGGAGAAAGCCAGAGAAGGTATCATGACAAAAACTGAATATAAGAAAAATAAAAAATAACGAAAGTTACATTATCTTTGAACAGGCAAGAATGGTAATTACCTTATCATTCTTGCAGTCGTTGCGGTCGTTCTTGCAGTCGTATGAACTATCAAGACATAGGCAGTATATAAAATCCAATTATCTTGGAATTAGAAAAACTCCTCACTAATCTGCTTGACAGATTGGATAGAATTGATGAAGAAGGTACAGGTACCATTATAATGGCTAATAAAAAGAACAAACAGACATTGATTAGAGCAAATGACATTACCATTTTCCTTTATCAATGTCTGTTTATTTGTCATTATCCGTTAGGAAACAAAGGTTTTATAAATCCCTATTGCAATACTGCCAATCCCAACAAAAACGCCAACCCAGAAGAATGCGGCACACACCCAGAACCAAAAGCCTGAAATATAGAAGCCGTCGCTTCGTCTAAGCATATCGTGGACTTCCTTATAGAATTTATTAGAATGCTCGTATTCCTTTGTCATTTGGGTATCAAATGCTTGCAGTAGTTCTGCCATATCCTTCTGATGCTGTTCACACATTTTATGGATATTGCCTTCGAATTACACCACTTTAGTTTATCCCCATACATAGAGTTTTTCACCCAAAACTGAAAAAATCACAAAGAAAATACATTTTCCTCCTGAATATATACCCTATTTTCAAAGAAAAATGCTATTTTTGTAGCTGTTTTAATATAAATGTGTCCTAAGACAATGCCTTACTTTTTAAGTAGGCTCATTTAGGAACAATAAAGAAGGAGACAATGAAAAAATATATAGAGATATTCAACAAGCTTTGGGAACACTCAGAGAATGAGGTTGTCGAGTTTAAGAAAGCAGAGACCAACTTTGATATCGATGAGTTGGGCAAATACTTCTCCGCTCTTAGCAATGAAGCAAACTTACGTGACCATGAGTTTGCTTGGATTGTATTTGGCGTTTGGGACAAAAAACATCAGATTATCGGTACAACATTCAAGGATGGTGAAGTTGCACTCAACCGTTTGAAGCAAGATATGTCTCAACATACCACCGACAACCTTATCTTTAGAGATATTGTACCTTTAGATATCGAAGGCAAACGAGTTTTATTATTCCAGATACCAGCATCACCACGCAATATCGTGATGCACTGGAAAGGTGTGGCTTATGGTCGTGATGGTGAAAGTCTAAAACCACTAAACCAAGCCAAACAAGATGCAATCCGCCAACAGCCACCCATACCCGATTGGACAGCCCAACTCGTACCCAATGCCACGATCAATGACTTGGATGAATTAGCCGTAGCTACAGCTAAAGTTATGTTCAAAAAAGTCCACTCTTCAAGTATTCCTGCTGAAGAAATTGACGCATGGAGTACAGAGGAGTTCTTGGCAAATAGTATGATGATGCGAGAAGGGAAGCTCACTCGTGCAGCCATCCTCCTATTGGGCAAACCGCTATCTATCCAAAAGATTCATCCTGCAGTAGCGCAAATCACTTGGACATGGGAAGATGAAGAAGGCATCGTACAAGATTATGAGCATTTTACAATACCTTTCATCTTGACCGTAGATAAGGTATTGAGTAAAATCCGTAACAAGACTATGCGTGAATTACCTGGAGGAACACTCTTCCCTGACACCATGAAACAGTATGATGAATACACCATACGAGAGGCATTACATAACGCCATCGCACATCAGGATTACACCTTACAGCAGCGAATTGTTTTTGTAGAAGGTCCTAGTACCTTATATTATGGCAATGGTGGCAGTTTCATTCCAGGAACAATAGAAAATGCCCTGGAGCATAAAGGTCCTCAATTTCATTATCGTAACGATTGTTTATGTCGTGGCATGGTTAACTTTAACATGATTGATACAGTGGGACGTGGTATCAAAAAGATTTATACAGAACAACGTAATCGTTTCTTCCCTATGCCAGATTACGACATCGACAACGAACATCGTACTGTTGGGGTAACCATCTATGGCAAAATGATCGATGAGAAATATACCAATCTCTTAAAAGCAAATAACTCTTTGTCACTGAAAGAGTGCCTTTGGTTAGACGCAGTACAGAAGCATCATCCTATCACCAAGGAAGCTGCTAAACATCTTCATGAAAAGGGTTTGATAGAAGGTCGTGCACCACACTATACTATATCGCTAAAAGTTGCCAAAATGACTAAGCAGATAGGACACTATACAAAAGAAAATGGTCTTGCAGAAAATAGTATCCAAAAGTTATTGTTGCAATTGGCTCATAATGCAGGAAGTATGGGATTCAAACGTCAAGACGTTTATGAGGGACTACAACATGTTTTTCCACCAAGTTTAACTCAGGACGAGAAACTGAGAAAAATAGGAAATCTTCTTCGAAAAATAGCGAAAGAAGGATTTATTACAAAAACTATTAGTGGAAAACAATGGATTATTACAGAAAAAGGTGAACAAGAATTGAATTATTAATTTGTTACATAATTGCGATTGTCAAGTCATAATATGGGCATATTCGGTCGTTATAAGTCGTTTTAAGTCGTTTTAAGTCATTTTAAGTCGTTATTTGGCTATTTGAGGTCGTCACTTGGGCATAACTCATGTAACTGGCATGTAACTGGGCGACTCGAAACAGCCCTAAAACAGAGCAAAAGCCCTTTAAAACAGTGCTTGGCGCATGTAACTGGCATGTAACTGAATAAAAGAACTCGTATGGATACTAGTATTCATATATATGGTCATTTCTCTGACGGCATCTTGCATCATATAGAGCGTGAAAACACGCTCAACGGCAACCGTGACCTTTCGGGCAACCTTTTGCCTTGAAGCAAAGTAAAGACCGTTTTTCCCCAGCATCTGTATTTTTTGTATGAATAATGCAATAGGCTTCAACTGCTTACGAAGCCGCTTTCATTACTCTACGAAATAGGCTTCATTGACTATCGAAGCCTATTTCATATTTCAAGGCTTTTCTATTCAAAGTTTTCAATAGGGGTGCTGAGTAGTTACTAAAGGCTGCTGCAATGTGGGCTAAGAGAAAAAGAATTGAAAAAAAGGGAATGACATTACATCATTCCCTCAAGTTTTTCCTGTGCCTCGCGCATATCCTCCTCAAATCTGGTATGATCGAGCAAGAACTCTTTCCTACCGCCAGCAAGCAACTGAAACAATGCCGGATTCATTCCCTCCACATACTGAGCAATTGCATATTCGATATCATCCCGCTGCGTAGGGTTGGTGGAAAATTCATATACACGAAGTTTCTGGTGAATAAAGCAATAAGCCGACTCGATACAGTCACGTCCAATCTCAGCCATTTCCTGCTTATCATCCATAAGAGATTTGTCCATATTACAATTTACAATTATTATACGATAAAGAAAACTCCTATGAGCGCTTACACCCATTTACAGGAGCGGTGTCATATATACTGGCAGAAGCAAAGTCTGCTCATCCTTTTGCAAATCCTTAGTATATATAAGGTATCTCTGGCCAATACGATCGGAGTATTTTTGGCAGAACGCATCGAGAGAGGCGTGGGTTTTATAACCTGATGACTTCACCTCTATCGGACATAGTTTGTTGCCCCGAGAAAGAAGGAAATCAATCTCATAAAAATGAGTCTTATCTTTTGGAAAAGTATAATAAAACAGTCTGTCACCTAAAGCCCTGAGCATCTGCGCCACTAAGTTTTCATAGACATATCCCATATTGGCAGAGAGTTTGTCACTCAAAAGTTTATTATAGATGATGTTTTCCGTAAAATCCTTGTCCCAAAACGCCAAGGTAACAAAGAGACCAGTATCGCCCACATAGAGCTTATACTTTCCATAATCCGCTGTCAACGACATTCCAACCTGAGGGTCGTCTGCATGATAAGCAATATTAATGGTCTTGCTATCCTCCAAATTAAGCAGCAACTCATCTATTTTTGCGGAAGGCATGTTACCTACTACAGGAGTCGGTTGATAACGCATCAAATTCCTGCTCAGCTGTGATGGTATTGCCATAAAGAGTTTAGAGATACGACCAGTAGAGTCAATCTTTCGGAAATCATCAGCATAAAGTTGGATAATCTGGCGCTTTACCATATCCACACTTTGCAAATTCTTAGTATCAAGATACTCATTGACAGCCTGCGGCATTCCCCCCACAAGCATATACAAGCGAAGGTCGCGCATCTTCATGCGATTAATCCCCTCTCCCAATGACATTCTTTTCTCAAAAACCTGTTTTAGCAACGACATGCCAACCTCATCACCCAATGCCCATCTGAATTCCTCATAATCCATCGGGAACATTTCTACACGATGTTCCTCACTCGGAATATTGATGTCTTTGGTATTTTTGTGGATGCTGATAAGCGAACCTGTCTCTATGTAATCATAACGCCCATCTTTTACCAAGTACTTGATTGCCTGGCGTGCCTTTGGACACTGCTGGACTTCATCGAAAACAATCACCGACTCACGCTCATAAAGAGATGTCTGATAAATATTCTGGAGATATAGGAAGATATAATCCAAATCCATCAAGTTCTCAAACAAGTCCTTTACATCCTGCGAAGCTTCATTGAAGTCTATCAATATATAAGAACGATACTCCTTTTTGGCAAATTCCTCCACAATGGTGGATTTACCAATACGCCTTGCTCCCTCCAAAAGGAGAGCACTTCTCCCTTTGGAAGCAGCCTTCCATTCTAATATTTTTCCATAGACTTTCCGTCTGAATTTTCTTTCTGACATAAATATCCTCCTAATTACTTCATTTTCAGGCGCAAAGATACAGAAAAAGATTGGTTTACCAAAATCTTTTGGATGAAATTATAGTCCCATACCAAAATCTTTTGGGCGAAATTATAGTCCCATACCAAAATCTTTGGCTGTTTTTCCTCATTACTTGACATTTTTCATCGAGAGTCCGATGCGCTTGCGCTTCAAATCCACCTCAGCCACACGAACCATCACATGCTCATGGAGTTTCACAACCTCTGAAGGATCGCTGATGTAACGGTTTGCCATCTGAGAAACATGAACCAGACCATCATTGTGAACACCTATATCCACAAAGGCACCAAACTTGGTGATGTTAGTCACGATGCCCGGCACAACCATGCCCTCCTGCAAATCCTCAATCGTCTTGATGGAAGCATCAAACTCAAATTTCTCCACCTCACCACGAGGGTCCAGTCCAGGCTTGTCCAACTCAGCCATGATATCAGTCAAGGTAGGCATACCCACCTCCTTGCTCACATATTTCTTGATATCTATCTTCTTCTGCAGAGCCTTGTCCTCCACGAGTTGCTTCACCGTCACGCCCTGATCTTTCGCCATCTGCTCTACCAGCGCATAGCGTTCTGGATGCACGGCACTATTATCAAGCGGATTCTTGGCACCAGGAATACGCAAGAAACCAGCACACTGCTCGTAAGCCGAAGGACCCAGACGAGGCACCTTCTTCAACTGGGCACGAGAGGCGAAGGCACCATTCTCCCTGCGATACTCCACGATATTCTTGGCAAGCGTAGGACCCAGACCACTCACATAGGTCAACAGATGCTGCGAAGCCGTATTCAGATTGACACCCACAGAGTTCACGCAGCTCATCACCACCGTATCCAGACTTTTCTTCAACTGACTCTGATCCACATCGTGCTGATACTGTCCCACACCGATGCTCTTAGGATCAATCTTCACCAGCTCCGCCAGAGGGTCCATCAGGCGACGGCCGATAGAAACCGCACCACGCACCGTCACATCCTCATCCGGGAATTCATCACGGGCTATCTTGGAAGCCGAATAGATGGAAGCACCATCCTCGCTTACCACATAGATATCCACAGGATGATCGAAAGCGATTTCGTGCAGCCATTCGCTCGTCTCACGGCTCGCCGTACCATTGCCCACAGCCATAGCCTCCACATGATACATCTTCACCATGCGCTGCAGAGCTGCAGTAGCCTCGCTGCGCTTGCTGCGAGGAGGATGAGGAAATACGATTTCATGATGGATGAGATTGCCCTGTGCATCCAGACAGGCCGTCTTGCAACCATTGGCGAAACCTGGATCCACTGCCATTACTCTCTTCTGTCCGAGCGGAGCTGCCAAGAGCAACTGACGCAGGTTTTCAGCGAATACCAGAATAGCCTCCTCGTCAGCCTTCAACTTGCTTGATGCAGCAAACTCCGTTTCGATACTTGGTTTCAGCAGACGCTTGAAAGCATCATCCACAGCCTCGCCTACCAAGGTCTGGCATTCACCATAACCATGTACGTAATGGCGCTTCAACTTATCCGTACACTGTTCGTCATCAGCAGAGATGCTGACACGCAGAATACCGGCAGCCTCTCCACGACGCATAGCCAACAGGCGATGAGAAGAACAGCGCTTCAGAGGTTCCGAGAAGTCGAAATAATCAGAGAATCGCTGAGCCTCTTCCTCATCCTTCTTCTTAGCCACCACCTTGGAAGTGATGATGGCGCCACGTCTGAACTCCCCACGGATGGCATTGCGGCTTTCCTCGCTCTCGTTCACCATTTCAGCGATGATGTCCTTGGCGCCCTGAATAGCAGCATCAGCATCAGCCACCTTGTCACCCACATATTTCTTAGCCACCTGCATGATATTACGTTCACGCTGGAAGAGCAGAGTTTGTGCCAAAGGTTCCAATCCCGCCTCACGAGCAATCTGTGCACGGGTTCTGCGCTTCGGTTTGAAAGGCAGATAAATGTCTTCCAGTTCCGTAGCGTCCCAGCATTCCTCGATACGCTTCTTGAGTGCATCCGTCAGTTTTCCCTGTTCATCGATCGTCTTGAGAATGGTTTCCTTACGTTTCGCCATCTCCTTGAGTTTATCGTTAGCCTGGGCGATGGCTTCAATGTTCACCTCGTCCATATTACCCGTCTTCTCCTTACGGTATCGGGAGATGAAAGGGATAGTACAGCCCTCTTCGAGCAGTTCCAATGTATTTTCGACAGCCTGCTCTCTCAGTTTGAGCTGCGCTGCGATAATCTTAGTAAATTGATTCATCATTATATTATATTTTTCCAAATAATACGATTTATTCTGGAAATAAAAAGCGGAGAGTGTCATCAGGCACCCTTCGCTCCTTACTTTTATTTAAGAATTGCTTTCTCAACTTTTTTTGTCCTGGTATATACCTAAAGTATAAGCCGTAATTGCCAAAACGCATACGAATATGCACACAACAATAGTCATCATATTTTTTTATTTTTATTGAATTTCCTATATCTATTATTCTTATACTTAACCCCATTATTGATGCTTTGAGTGCTTTTCTTCAGCAAGAGATAACCTAACCAAAAGGTTAATGCTGCCGAAAAGATGACGCTCACAACAATCCAAGGATTACTCATATCGCCAAATGCAGTTGTGAGTAGCATTGCCGTTATTAGATATTTTGAAATATCTAAAAGCCATTTGCCCAATTCTTTATTCAGTTCCATTTTCACACATATTTAAATTATATTCGCAAAAGTACAACGAATAATTGAATTCTCCAAATATTTCAAACAGATTTTTGAGTTTCAATTGAAAAATAAAGCAATTTATAGAGATGCAAAGGTACATAAAAAAAGTCGCAAAGACGAAACTCCTTGCGACTTTTAAGATTTATTTCTTGATAGTAAACTCAAATTTCAAACCACCCTCCGGCAAGTTATTCACCCGGATGGTTCCCCCATGCAGCAGCACGGCATTCTTCACGATGGCAAGCCCCAGTCCCGTTCCACCCATTTTTCGGCTCCTTCCCTTATCCACACGGTAGAAGCGTTCGAAGAGGCGGGCGATATGCTCCTGCGGCACACCCTGACCATTATCTCTGAAGACAAAGTGCCACTTGTTGCCTATCTCCTTACCCTCCAGCGTGATGGTCGTTCCGTCACCGGCATAGGCAATGGCATTATCAGTAAGATTGCGGAACACACTATAGAGCAGACTGCGGTTTCCCTTCACCACGATGCGCTCAGGCAGCAGGTTGTGGAACCCCATCTTGTGCTCCTCCCTTTCCAGCGCCGTTTCCCTCATGATGTCTCCCACCATCTTCGTGATATCCACCGCCTCGAAGTCTATCATGTCCGAACCGTCGTCCAGTCTGTTCAGCGTCGAGATGTCTCTCAGCAGGGAGGTAAGCCGTTCGCTCTGCGCATAACATCTCTGCAGGAACTGCTCCTTCATCTCCTCGCTGATATGCGGATTGTCGAGTATCGTCTCCAGATAGCCCTGTATGCTCGCCACCGGAGTCTTCAGTTCATGAGCGATATTCTGCGTCAGTTGCCGTTTCAGGATATCCTGTTCCCTTCGGGTGGTCTGGATACGCTTATACATCTTGATGATGCGTTCAGCGATTTCACCCAGTTCATCATCCGGGAATTTAGCCAGATCCTCTATCTCTAAGCTCTCGTTATGATCAGCCTTGTAGGCGAAGATGCGGAGCTTGGCAATATTCTTGCCCAGCCGATGGGTGAACCGGTAGAGTACGATGGTCAGGATGATGATGGCGAAAACGGCAAACCAGATGTAATGCTGGTCAGCCTGCAGCGATTTAGAGAGATCATCATTATAAGGCAAGGCACTTCTGATGATGATAGAGTCGGCAGGGAAATAGGAAGCCACATAGAAGTAATCCTGCTTCAGGGTCTTCGACTCTCGTTCCACGCTCGATCCCTGTCCATTCTTCAGCGCCTCTTGTATCTCCTTGCGGTTCAAGTGATTGGCAAAACGGTCATAGTGCTTGCTCATATTGTCGTACACCACCTTGCCGTCGGGCCTTATCAGGGTAACACGCAGATCCTTGCTTTCATGTTCACGGATGAAAGCATTCAGTTTGGTTTCCGCCACGACGAGTTTCGAGCGACTCACGCTGGGCAGAGTCTCCAGACTATCGCCGTTGCTCAAGATGATTCCTCTATCATGAGCCAGCGAGAGATCCTCCGCTAAGAGGGCGTTGTAGTTTTCCAGTTTCATCGTGAGCGTACTGATCTTATACTGTTTCTCACGAGTCTGCTGGAACATGATAAAACTGACAGCGAACACAAGGAACACCGTCAGCACCATGAGATACAGTTTTCGCCCAACTTTGGATTTCGTCTTTTTTATTTTCAGCATAGATAAAATCCTTTCTTATCACGCATCAAAATAATATCCGAAGCCGAGTCGGGTGACGATGCACTTCGCAAACTTACCGATTTTCTTTCTCATACGGGTGATGTTGACATCCACCGTTCGGTCGAGCACGAACACATCCTTAGGCCATACGCGGTCGATGAGTTCCTGGCGGGAGAACACTCTTCCCTTCTCTTCCAGGAGAAGTCGGAGCAATTCAAATTCTGTTTTGGTGAAAGGCACATTCTCTCCATCAATGCTCACCGTCTTCTTGTCGATATTGAGCACCAATCCCTGATAGCTGATGACGGTAGGTTCAGCATCCTTGCCCTGCTTATCGGCAGTACGGCGGATGACAGCCCTCACACGCACCATCACCTCACGGATAGAGAAAGGTTTGGAGATATAGTCGTCTGCCCCGAGATTGAAACCGGTAACGGTATCGTTCTCAGTATCGCGAGCCGTCAGGAATATAATAGGAATCTGAGCCGTAGCCACATTCTCCTTGAGTTTCTTCGCCAGCTGGAATCCGCTCATACCTCCCATCATCACATCGAGCAGCAAGAGGTCGTAGGAAGCAATGTCTTTCTCCAGAGCTTCCTCAGCCGAGTTGGCAGTTTCTACCTGATACCCCTCGGTTTCCAAGTTAAATTTCAGAATCTCACAGAGGTCCTGCTCATCATCCACCACAAGGATTTTATAGTTCTTTTCGTCCATCTTTATAATATATAATAAGGTATATATAGTCTGAGGTCTTTCCTCGGGTGCAAAGATACGACAAAAAATCTGTAACACGCATTACATTCTATTACAATTTCATTTCAAAAGCAAGTAAAAAGTGTGACGGGAATCATTACTGCCTGATTCCTGTAAAATCATCTGCTGTTTCCGAACACAAGAAAAACACATTCTACAAAAGCAAGAAAAAGCCCGTTTCTGCGTTAATAAACGTTACAAAACTTGCTATTATCAAATGTTTTACCTATCTTTGAACTTGTAATTCATCTTTTACTTATACTATATTACTATTTATGACCGAAAAGAATCTAGCCAAAAGACTATGTATCACTATTTTTGCAATGAGTTTCGCCATGAATGGCATGGCATTTGACAACTTTAAGGTCGTAGGAACCCAAAAGTTCGATGCTCAGAGCATATTAGAGATACAAAGAATGAAGCAAGCTAACTTGCAAAATGCTACTTTAGCAAAATCATATGGAGAAAGTCATGTCAACCCAAACACTACACAACGCATACATGCTTTGGTAAAGTTACATGATGGTCTTGAATCTTCTATTCTTTCAGACAGAGGATTCAACACAAAACCCTTGTGCAATAATTTTTGCATAGTAAACCTAACCACAGACAGTCTCGAAATATTGGCAGAGATTGAAGATGTGGAGCGCATTTCATTTGGCGAAAACAAAATGAAACTGATGCTTACAAGGGCAAATGCCAGTACTGGCGTTGACCTAATTCACAAAGGTTATATAAGTCCAAATGCACAAGATCGTATTGAAAATTCCTTTCTGCCATATACAGGAAAAGGCGTAATGATTGGACTCTTAGATGATGGATTTGATCCCAATCATGCCATGTTCCTTGATGAAAATGGGGTGAGCAGATTCAAAGTGATAGAAAACAAAAAGAATCAATTCATTACTGATTCCGATGAAATATCCTCGTTTACCACAGATAACAAATACTCTGGTCATGCAACACATGTTAGCGGTATTGCAGCAGGAAATTTCAATGGTGACTCTTTCCAAATTCATGGTGTTGCCCCCAATGCAGACTTAGCTATAGAACCTGTCATTGCCAAAGTAGAAGAACTTAATTACCTTGTACAACTGGGAGAGTATTGCAAAGGGCACAACCAAAGACTTGTCATCAACCTGTCATACGGCAACTTCTTTGGACCTCATGATGGTAGTAGTCTATTTCTACAAGCTTTAGACGAAATTATCAACAAATACGATATTGTGGCATGCGTATCAGCTGGAAACTATGCAGACCAACCTATTGTTCAAAAGCATGTTTTCGAAAGTGATAAAGAAGAAATGAGAGCTATATACGATTTATACCTTAGCGGAAACAAAATTCTAAACTACATAGCAACAGATAATGCCAGTCCGATAGATATCCAAATTGCAGTTATCAATTATACTAACGAAGAAATCATCAAGACTTACGATGTAGTAAAACAAGATGAAGTACTGTCTTTAGAATGGAATGATGGAATCATCAATGGGTCTATCAATATCGCAAAAGAAGAAATACACGATGGTATGTCGGGATTTGCAATAAAAGCCGACAATCTACAATTAGGGAGTTCCGATTACAGAGTAGGATATATTATCAAAGCTCAAAAAGGGCAGAAAATATCCTCCTATACAGATAGCGAATGCCCTTTCTCTAAAGGCTTTAAAAATTGGAAAATAGGATTGACCAGTAATGGAACGATAACAGAACAATCGTGTGCAAAAGAAGTTATTGCTGTTGGTGCCTATAATACAACAGTCAGTTTACAACTTGCTAACAATAGTACCAAAACCCTAACTAATTCTAATTATAACAAATGGGGAATTAAAGAAGGGGAAATCACCTATTATTCAAGTTTTGGCACACGCTATGATGGTCAAGAACTCCCACATATATGTGCACCTGGTGCATATTTGGAATCAAGTTTCAACAGATACAACCGATTAGATAAGCGCAGCATTACCCGTAGCGATTCCTTTCAAGGAAACGTCTATTCATTCTGTGCAATGGGAGGCACATCCATGTCATCCCCTTATATGGCAGGTATTGCAGCACTTTGGCTTGAAGCTAATCCCGCTCTCACCCACCAGCAAATTAGAGAAATCACCATGCAAACTGCCAATAATGATATTGCTTGCAATGAAGGAAATTATTTCAAAAGCGAAGGACGACAAGCTGGAGCAGGAAAAGTGGATGCCTATGCAGGCTTAATGTATATTCTCAATGAGAATGAAGCAACCCTGATAAATACACCTACAGAAAAGAGTTTCATCATTCGTTGCGTTTCTACAAACAACTATGAGGCATTTTGTGCAGGGGCCACTTCGTTAACCGGTACATTATATAATATAGAAGGAAAAAAAGTTCTTTCTTGTTCTCAATCAGGAAATACTATTCACATGAATGCTTGCAGCCTACCTAAAGGCATGTATGTCTTGAATGTAAGCAGCCATAATAAAACCAAGCAAATGAAGATAATCATTAAATAAAGAAAAGCAGAGAGTGTCATATCCATATTTGGACAGCACTCTCTGCAATATAAAAAGCATTACTTTACTATCATACAAATCTATTAAAACTCATCCCAAGTTTCCCAAGCATTATAACTATAGTCCTTTGCGGATGTAGAACCAGGATATTTTGTTCCACCGCTGCTGCTACCACTATTGCTACCTCCTGTAATTGAGCCACTATCAGACTCTCCCCAATGAGCAGAACCGCTACCATTATTTGGTGATGCTGCCAAAACCGCAGAATCAATAGAACAATAGACAACTGAGATTGTTGGCTTAATATATATTTTCATATTCAAATCTTACTTTACAATAAATTTCTTACCATTCTTTACATAGATGCCCTTTGGCAAAACTGTAGTTTCACCATTGCGGCTAACAATGCGACCACTCAAGTCATAAACAGTAGCATTACTTTCTTCTCCTGCAACGATAGTAACAGTTTCTACACCAGTTGTACCTTTATCAGAAGAATCTTCTCCAAAGATAGAGAACTGCTTAGCCAAATTTTCACCATTAACAACATTGAAGAAAGACTCTGCATCTTCATTAGCGGTAGCTATATGTTTGGTCTGAACAATACAGCTATTAGATTTCCAAGTTACTGGAGAACTACCATCATAGAACCAGAACTGACCATAATCAGAAGGATTCATTCTACCAAAGAAATATACATACTGAGGAAGAACTACCTTGGTTCTACTATTATCCAAATAGTTACCTATAAAACGATATAAGTCTTCATCACTCTCTGACTGGCGTTCCATACCATTGCTCAACACTCTGTTTTTTGCCACTACATAAGTAGGAAGAGGACTACCTTCTTCAGATTCATAAATGCTTACTACGTAATCTGCCGCATTTTCAGAAGTCTTTGTAGGCTTTATCATATAAGACTCATGCGCATAAATCACAATATCGTCATCAGAAGGAGACTGACCATTTGGATTGAAAGTTTCATAAACGCCATTTAACTTTTCTGTTTTATGCTTGTAAACATCATGTCTGAAAAGCAATGTGATATGATTTCTATTCTGGTCATTATCAAACTTGCGCTCTACAGAAGAAAAACGACAAACCTGGGTGTTTTCACCAAGAGCCTGATCGATCATTTTCTTTGTCATATTGAAAGGAACACAGAATGTGTACCACTTACCACCCTTTACGTCCAAAGGATAATCATGAGTTTGTCTCTTTACATCTCCATTACCCAATACAAACTGGCGAGTACCAACATAAGCAATTTTCGCCAAATTATCCTCTGAATATTCATCAGTAGTAAAACCTGCCTTACGCAACAAAGCGATTTGTTCAGCTGTCAAAGTTGGCTTATATTCTGTAACACCATCCCAGCACAAGCCATTAGAGGCAGTAATGTAAGAGCGTAACCACTGTGTCTGACTAGGCCAAATATATTGGTCGCCAAGGTAAGTATCTTTATAACCTGGATTAACAATTCCACTATATGTCTGATGTCCATTCCAAGAAAGTGTAGAACTCTCTTTTCCGACCTTTCGGGTTGCACCATAATGAAAGCCTGTGGTCTGACCATATTCATTACCTTCCCAAGTCACATAAGTCTTTGTTATATCCGTATATTTAGCTTTCTGCTCATCAGACAAATTCTCAGGATAATGCATGATGCAAAAATAAGCACCATTTTTATAATTTTCACGATTAGCTACTCCTTGGTTGGCTGCATCATCAGCAAGTTCACCAGCAGCAGAATTAAAGCCACCATTTCCCATTAAACTTTCTGCTCCAAAAGGACCAAAAAGACCTTCAAGATTATTACCTTTTACCTTACCTAAAGGACACAAAGGAGCCTCTTTACCCAAGAAATAGACCTCTTGATATTGACGGAAACAAAATGCACCTGGACCTATATATTTTACGCTTGCAGGTATCTCCAAAGTCTTATTTACAATTGCGCTAGTATTCAAAAATGCAGAATTACCAATAAACTCTAAGCCATCATTAAGTTCTACACTTTTCCAATTACTTAGATTAGCAAAAGCCAAATCGTCTATCTTTTTTAAAGAACTTGGAAAAGATACCGAAGAAAGACTATTAATACCATAAAATGCACTCTTACCTATTTCTACCGTACCTTCAGGGATAACAACTATTTTTAGAGTAGATCCCCACATACTATTAAATGCTCCATCTGGCACCTTATTATCCTCTGCTTTTGGAAGTTTCAAGGTTTGAATTTGAGTATCAGCATCTGTATCTCCCCAACTATTTTTAAAAGTATTAGCAGTCCAATCTACTAAAACAACACCTCTCAAATCCAAAGTCTTGGTATCTTTATTAGCAACAGCATAAACTTTAGATCCCGAAGGATCTTTACCATATAAAATAGCCTTAATAAAGTCACTATTGATTTTACCACCACCATTTACAATAACAGTCTCAGGCTTATCTGTAGCCATCTCAGTCTGTACCTTGCCAGCTGCATCATTGCCATTAGACAAATCTGTAGTGACAACAATAGTCAAAGTCTTGTTGCTCTCATCATAAGAGAACGACTGAGCCCACATGTTAGAACCAGCTAACACAGCGAGCATAGTAAGTAAATACTTTTTCATAATAAATCTATCTTTTACATTATACAATATATTTTTGTTTATGTTATGTCTTAGAAATCTTGTTTGCTTACGCGTTTTTAGAAAAGCCTTATATATAATAATGTGTAGCTTTCTGTAGCCGCATCGCATAGTTTTTAGGCTGTACGCCTTAACTGGGTGCAAAATTAAGGAATTATAATTACGTACAACAGATGATTTGTACTTTTCTTATGTATAAAATGTAAAACAAAATAGACACAAAAAAGATAGGAAATAGAGGAAAAATGTGTCAGTAAGCAAAACAAATGGAACAAAGAGGTTTCATTTGGTTTCCGCATTTATACTTTTTTAATAGCGTGTCGTCACATTAGCTACCAAAAAATTCGTTTGATTACAATCTTATTTCGTAATTTTGCATCCATATTGAATTTATTAGTATTTAAAGAGAATAAGAAAATGACAGATCAAACTAACAATTGCTCCTTGGTCATTGGGGAACGCATAAAACAGGAACTCAAAAGACAAGGAAAAACAACAGTATGGCTCGCAAAGCAACTTGGTTGCCACAGAACCAACATTTATAAGATTTATAGCAAATCTACTATCGACACAGGTATGCTCATGCATATCTGCAAGGTAATCGGCTATAATTTCTTCGACTTGTTGTCTGAGGAATACAAGAAGCAGGTAAACGGTTAATTAGTTTTCGCTAAAAAAATAAAGGTGACAAAGGTTTCTATGCCTTTGTCACCTTTATTATATATATATACAAATCATACTATGCTAATCTCTTCTCCAATCTCTCACGGATGGCTGCAATGAAGCCGGCTGAGTTGACTGCCTTTGCCTCTACACCTTCCATCAGGTTGACGAGGTCCTTGGTGGCGATACCATCATTCAGCGTATCGAAGCAAGCTGCCTCCAACTGGTCGCCGAAATTCTGCAATGCCTGAATGCCATCTAACTCGCCACGCTTTCTCAACGCACCGCTCCATGCAAAGATGGTAGCCATAGGGTTGGTAGATGTATCTTCACCCTTCAGATAACGGTAGTAGTGGCGGGTTACTGTGCCATGAGCTGCCTCGTACTCATACTTGCCGTCTGGAGAAACCAATACGGAGGTCATCATCGCCAAAGAACCGAAGGCAGTACTGAGCATATCGCTCATCACATCACCATCATAGTTCTTACATGCCCAGATGAATCCACCCTTGCTGCGGATAACACGAGCCACGGCATCATCAATCAATGTATAGAAATACTCAATGCCGAGTTCAGCAAACTTCTCCTTGTAATCACTCTCATACACTTCCTCGAATATCTTGCGGAACTGTGCATCGTAAGTCTTGGAAATGGTATCCTTGGTAGCAAACCACAAATCCTGCTTGGTATCGATGGCAAACTTGAAACAGCTATGAGCAAAGCTGCGGATACTCTTGTCGGTATTGTGCATACCCTGAATAACGCCAGCACCTTCGAAGTTGTGAATCTCCACCTCCTGCTTCTTTCCGCTCTTACCCTCGAATACGAGTTTGGCAACTCCCGGCTCATCTGCACGGATTTCCACACTCTTATATACATCACCATAAGCATGACGGGCGATGGTAATCGGCTTCTCCCAGTTCTTCACGCAAGGGTGAATGCTTGGAATCGTGATAGGAGCACGGAACACAGTACCATCCATGATGCTACGGATGGTTCCGTTAGGGCTCTTCCACATCTTGTGGAGATGATATTCGTCCATACGCTGGGCATTAGGAGTAATCGTAGCACACTTCACGGCTACACCATATTTCTTGGCAGCCTCAGCAGAATCGATAGTCACCTGATCATTGGTCTTGTCACGGTAAGGCAAACCAAGGTCATAATACTCTGACTTCAAATCTACGAAAGGAAGGATCAGTTCTTCCTTGATCATCTTCCAGAGGATTCTTGTCATCTCGTCACCATCCATCTCCACCAAAGGAGTTGTCATCTGAATCTTTTCCATAAGCGAAATACCTATATATGTATTATTAATAAATTACAATTTATAACCACTTAGCGACGGGCGCTTAATAATTTGATTGCAAAATTAATAAATAAATCTCAAAAGAGAAAGAAAATCGCCATTTTTCTTTCAAAACGATACAAACTTTGAGTCTTTCTTTCTTATTTTAAGTATATTTATACAGAAAAGCACCTGTAATACTAAAAAAGCACCAATGAGCCTAAGCCCACTGGTGCTTCCTAAATTTTACTTATGATACTCTAAAAAGTCTCCGATTTACTTATCACCCTCTGGAGCCTTGTCGATCAAGTCCATGAACTGGTCGAGCTTAGGAGTGATGATAATCTGAGTGCGGCGGTTGCGCTGCTTGCCAACCTCAGAATCGTTGGTAGTTACAGGGTTGTACTCACCACGGCCACCAGCGGTCAAACGCTTAGGATCTACGCCGAAGTGATCCTGCAAGTACTGTACTACAGAAGATGCACGGAGAGCAGAGAGGTCCCAGTTGTTGCGGATGTTCTTCATCTTGGCACTTGTAGTGCTAACTGGTACGTTATCTGTATTACCCTCTACGAGTACATCGTAGTCCTTGTAGTCCATGATGATCTTGGCAATCTTGCTCAAAGTCTCCTGAGCACGGCTGTTAACCTCATAGCTACCGCTCTGGTAGAGCATGTTGTCAGCCAAAGAGATGTAAACCACACCCTTCATTACCTGTACGTCAACCTCCTTCAACTCGTCCTTGCTGAGAGAGCGGGTCAAGTTGTTGGTAAGAACCATGTTGAGAGAATCGCTCTTGCTCTTCACCTCTACCAAGTGGCGAATGTACTGGTTAGACTCATTGATCTGGTCAACGAGCTTGTCGATGCTGATGTTGTTCTGACTTGCGTTGTTCAAACTCTTGTCGAGCGCATTCTGCATAGACTTATAGTCCTTCTTCATCTGAGCAAGCTGGTCTTCGAGAGTTGTTACACGAGCCTGAGAAGCAGCCAACTGCTCCTTTGTATTCTGATAGTTGCTTGACAACTCTCTGTTCTCGTTCTGGCAATTCTGAAGTTCCTTCTTACTTGCACAACTTGTGGCCAACAATGCGCCAGCCATCAAAGCCATTACTAAAAATTTGTTCTGCTTCATTTTTTCTGGTTTTTAATTTTTACGATGGTTGATATTTTACTGAATTATTAAATACTATGAATCGCTGCATGATGAATAAAAATCCACCCGCTGCTTTTCGATTGCAAAGTTACGAATAAGACTTGAATAAACCACTTTTGTCAAATCCATTTAGATAAATTTAACCACTTTTTCTATTTTTCTCATCTTTCTCACTCATTTTTAACAAATTAGCGTCTCCATTCAGCAGCTTTTCCTGCACTGTGAAAGCACACAATCCGGGCAACATACCTAAAAATATAAAAAAACAAGCGTTTTATTTTGTCCGTATTTTAATTTGTATTATCTTTGCACTCGAAAAGCGATACATAGGCCATGTATCCTTACCGAAAGAATAAATACATTAACAATATAAAAAGAGAAATAAGTATGATTCTTTTTTTCAGAACTCCATCTAAGAGTGTGATTGCGACCGAGATTGACCACAAACCATCTCAGGACGAAATCAATGAACTTTGTTGGCTTTATGGTGACGCGACTTTAGAGGATGCCCAGCAGTTGCAGGGCTTCTATGTCGGCCCACGCCGTGAAATGATTACTCCTTGGAGTACGAATGCCGTTGAGATTACTCAGAACATGAGTCTTAACGGCATTTCGCGTATCGAGGAGTACTTCCCTGTAGATAGCGAAGACGCTGAGCACGACCCTATGCTCCAGCGTATGTACAACGGTATCGGACAGGATGTGTTCACCGTGAACCACGAGCCAGAACCTATCAAGTACGTCGATGACCTCGAAAAGTACAACGAGGAAGAGGGTCTTGCCCTCAGCGAGGACGAAATGGCTTATCTCCACAAGCTGGAGAAAGAGAACGGACGCCCGCTCACCGACAGCGAAATCTTCGGTTTCGCACAGATCAACTCAGAGCACTGCCGCCACAAGATCTTCGGCGGCCAGTTTATCATCGACGGCAAGGAGATGGAGTCTTCTCTTTTCAGCATGATCAAGAAGACCACCAATGAGAACCCTAACAAGATTCTCTCTGCCTACAAGGATAATGTGGCTTTCTCTCAGGGTCCTGTCATCGAGCAGTTTGCTCCTGCTGACCAGACTACCAGCGATTTCTTCCAGGTGAAGGACATCGAGAGTGTCATCTCCCTGAAGGCAGAAACTCACAACTTCCCTACTACTGTAGAGCCTTTCAACGGTGCTGCTACGGGTACTGGTGGTGAAATCCGCGACCGTATGGGTGGTGGTGTTGGTTCATGGCCTATCGCAGGTACTGCCTGCTACATGACTGCTTATCCTCGCCTAAAGGATGACAACGGTAAGAGCGATGTGGAGCTCGACTGGGAAGACATCCTGCCTGTGCGCAAATGGCTCTATCAGACTCCTGAGCAGATCCTCATCAAGGCATCTAACGGTGCTTCTGACTTCGGTAATAAGTTCGGTCAGCCTCTCATCACCGGTTCTGTGCTTACTTTCGAGCACCAGGAGAACGGTGAGAAGTATGCTTACGACAAGGTAATCATGCTCGCTGGTGGTGTAGGCTACGGCAAGAAGCGTGACTATAAAAAGGGCGAGCCACAGAAGGGCAACAAGGTTGTCGTAGTAGGTGGTGACAACTATCGCATCGGTCTCGGTGGCGGTTCAGTTTCTTCTGTAGATACAGGTCGTTACAGCAACGGCATCGAGTTGAACGCTGTTCAGCGTGCCAACCCTGAGATGCAGAAGCGTGCTTACAACCTGGTTCGTGCACTCGTTGAGAACGACGAGAACCCTGTAGTCAGCATCCACGACCATGGTTCTGCTGGTCACCTGAACTGTCTCTCTGAGTTGGTAGAAGAGTGCGGTGGCGAAATCGACATGGCTAAGTTGCCTATCGGTGACAAGACCTTGAGCGCTAAAGAAATCATCGCCAACGAGAGTCAGGAGCGTATGGGCTTGCTCATCGACGAAAAATATATTGAAGAGGTACAGAAGATTGCCGACCGTGAGCGTGCTCCAATGTACGTGGTAGGTGAGACTACTGGCGATGCTCACTTCAGCTTCAAGCAGGCTGACGGTGTGAAGCCATTCGACCTCGACGTGGCTCAGATGTTCGGTCATACTCCTAAGACTGTCATGGTGGATGAGACCGTAGAGCGTAAATATGAAGATGTAACTTACTCTGCCGACAACCTTGACGAATACTTGCAGCGTGTTCTCCAGATGGAGGCTGTGGCTTGTAAGGATTGGTTGACCAACAAGGTTGACCGTTCCGTAACAGGTAAGATTGCCCGTCAGCAGGGTCAGGGTCAGATTCAGTTGCCACTCTCAGACTGTGGTGTCGTAGCACTCGACTACCGTGGCAAGAAGGGTATCGTAACTGCTATGGGTCATGCTCCTCAGGCTGGTTTGGCTGATCCTAAGGCTGGTTCTGTACTCTCTGTAGCAGAGTCATTGACCAATATCGTATGGGCTCCATTGGCAGATGGCATGGACAGCATCAGTCTCTCTGCTAACTGGATGTGGCCTTGCCGCAGCCAGAAGGGTGAGGATGCTCGTTTGTACGAGGGCGTGAAGGCTTTGTCAGACTTCTGCTGTGCCATCCACGTGAACGTACCAACAGGTAAGGACTCTCTCTCATTGACCCAGCAGTATCCTAACGGCGAGAAGATCATCGCTCCAGGTACCGTCATCGTAAGTGCTGGTGGTGAGGTTTCAGATGTCAAGAAGGTGGTTAGTCCTGTTCTCGTCAACGACAAGAACTCAAGCCTCTATCATATCGACTTCAGCTTCGACGAGCAGCGCCTCGGTGGTTCTGCCTTCGCTCAGAGCCTGGGCAAGGTGGGCAGCGATGTTCCTACCGTGAAGAACCCAGAGTACTTCGTTGATTGCTTCAACGCTGTACAGGAACTCATCAACCGCGGTTGGGTAATGGCTGGTCACGATATCAGTGCCGGTGGTTTGATTACTACTCTCCTTGAGATGACATTTGCCAACGTAGAGGGTGGTATGAAGATCAACCTCCACGACATCGCTGATGCTGACATCATCAAGACTCTCTTCGCTGAGAACCCAGGTGTTGTTATTCAGGTAAGCGATGCCCACAAGGACGAGTTGAAGGCATTCTTCGATGAGAACGGTATCGGCTATGCTAAGATTGGTTATCCTGCTCCTGAGCTCCGCAAGATCATCATCAAGAAGGAAGGCTTTGAGCACGAGTTTGATATCGACGCTTTGCGCGACGACTGGTATAAGACATCTTACCTCCTCGACCGCAAGCAGAGCATGAACGGTATGGCTAAGAAGCGCTACACCAACTATAAGAAGCAGCCTATCGAGATGAACTTCGGCTACGGCTTCAAGGGCACTCTCGCAAGCTATGGTCTCGACGCTAACCGTCGCACTCCATCAGGCATCAAGGCAGCTATCATCCGTGAGAAGGGTACTAATGGTGAGCGCGAAATGGCTTACTCTATGTATCTCGCTGGCTTCGACGTGAAGGACGTAATGATGACCGACTTGATTTCTGGTCGTGAAACTTTGGAGGATGTGAACTTCATCGTATTCTGCGGTGGTTTCTCCAACTCCGACGTTCTCGGTTCTGCCAAGGGTTGGGCTGGTGCATTCCTCTACAATCCTAAGGCTAAGGAGGCACTCGACAAGTTCTATGCTCGTGAGGACACCCTTTCACTCGGTATCTGCAACGGTTGCCAGCTGATGGTTGAGTTAAACCTCATCAATCCTGAGCACAAGCATCGTTCACACCTCTGCCACAATACTTCCAAGAAGTTTGAGAGCACCTTCCTCGGTCTGACTATTCCTCAGAACGAGAGTGTGATGTTTGGTAGCCTCAGCGGTGATAAGCTTGGTATCTGGGTAGCTCACGGCGAGGGTCGTTTCTACTTGCCTGAGCCAGAGGATCACTACAATGTGATTGCGAAGTATAACTATGCTGAGTATCCAGGCAATCCAAACGGCAGTGACTACAACGTAGCAGGTATCTGCTCAGCAGATGGTCGCCACTTGGCTATGATGCCACACTTGGAGCGTGCTATCTTCCCATGGCAGAACGCTTGGTATCCAGCTGATCGCCGCAACGACGAGGTAACTCCTTGGATTGAGGCATTTGTCAATGCACGTCAGTGGATTGAAGAAAGAGCTTTTAAAAAGTAAAAAGGTAAAAAAGTAAAAAGGTAAAAAATGAATAATAGCGTAAGTTATCTTACATTATTCAAGACTTTCATGAAGATTGGCATAGTCACCTTTGGTGGTGGCTATGCCATGATTCCTATTATAGAATCCGAAGTCGTCGATAAGCATCATTGGATGACGAAGGAGGAATTCTTGGATGCCATCGCTACTACCCAGGTTTGTCCGGGCGCCTTGGCCATCAACATGAGTTCCCTGCTCGGATATAAGTTGGCAAAGACACCGGGAGCCATTGTCTGCACCCTCGGCTCTTCATTGCCTTCCTTCCTTATTATATTAGCGATTGCTATGTTTTTCCATCAGTTTGAGGACAACAAGGTGATTGCGGCGATGTTTGCAGGCATCCGTCCTGCCGTCGTGGCTCTGATAGCCGTTCCTACCTTTTCATTGGCCAAAAGTGCCCACATCTCGTTCGTCAACTGCTGGGTTCCTATCTTATCTGCCCTCCTGATATGGCTGATGGGCGTCAACCCTATCTGGGTAATTATCGTAGCTGCCTTAGGTGGATACGTCTATGGGCAGTTTATCCAACCGACGGAGTAATTAAAAAATCAGAATATGGAAGAGACAAAACCACATTTTGCAAGTTCTCAAAATGTTCACATAGACGAAGCTTATGCGTCATGGATCGAAGAACTGAAAGGTAGATACAAGAAAGCGCAGATAAAATCTGCGGTTAAGGTAAATTCAGAACAGTTGTTATTCAATTGGCAACTGGGACGTGACCTTGTCGTTCGTCGTGCAGAAGAGCATTGGGGAGCAGGTGTAGTAGAACAGGTTAGTCTCGACTTAAAAGCCGCATTTCCTAAGGCGAAAGGATTCAGTGCAAGAAACCTTTGGAATATGAAGAAATGGTACATTTTCTACTCGTCCAATAAAACAAATCAAAAACTGCAACAACTTGTTGCAGAATTACAAACTTCTGATAATAAGCAGAAAACAAAACTGCAACAACTTGGTGCAGAAATTCAAGAAGCCGAATTCAACGACGAATTAGGATTGGCATTTCCTCTTGCTTTTTCTTTTGTACCTTGGGGACATCATATTGAAATCACTACCAATGGGCTATAACTATCCATAGATCACAAGAAATGACTTTTGAAAGAATGCACTTTGACTTATCTCATGGCACCTTCTTGCCTGGACAAGCTTACGTTGCCATCAGTCGTTTACGTTCTTTGGAAGGATTGACACTTGGTAATCCTATCCACCCTTATCACGTCACCCAAAAACATACTCATGTAAAACGGCAAATAGATACACCCATCTTCTATTTCCAAGTTATTACCACTCATGACAATACGCCGATTGATTTTGTCAGCAAAAAGCGAATGAGCCATATCGAGAGAAGCATGTTGCTTATAATCCTTACCAGATTTCACTTCCACAATACTAATTTTATTCTTCTCTGGGAAAATAAAATCCAGTTCATGCTTACTCTTTCTGTCATAATAGTTGAGAGAAATGCCATGCTTGGCAAATTCTCCTGCTACATAATTCTCAGTCAATGCCCCTTCATTCACATCAATATCTCCAGACAAAACCTGTGCCTGAATACCATTGAGCATCATGGCACACATCAAACCAGAATCGACAAAAAACAACTTGTATAGTCTCAGATTCTCATGGATAGGAAAAGGCAATTCGAAAGCCCCGACATTAAAGGAATAATACGCCATACCTGCATCAACAAGCCATTGCGTAGGTGCTCCATACTTGCGACGAGAAGCATTTTTTTCAATAGAAGCTAATATAAAACGCTTATCTTGCTTACTCAACTGCCCTGGAATAGCATCAAACACAGACTTTACCAACAACTTGTCATTACCTGCATATTTAGAAATATCATTACGATAACCATTCAGTATGTCCTTCTGAACAGCTATCGTCTTATTGAAATCCTCATTGCTCAAATAGGTAACAACAACTTCTGGCATACCACCAACTATCAAGTATTGACGATAACGCTCCATGATTTGACCATGTAGAAATTCAGGCACAGGACGCAAATTTTGGTAGCACTCTTTCAACATTTCAATTACATCCTTGCTGATATTACATGCCCAAAGAAATTCCTCGAAGTCAAGTGGATACATATCCAATTCTCTTTCGAATCCTACAGGATAAGAAGACACATCCTTATAATTAATACCTAGCAAAGAACCAGATTCTATATAATCATATTGTCCATCCTCAACTAAAAATTTGATTGCAGTACGAGCCTTAGGACAAGCCTGTATCTCGTCAAAGAATATCAGAGTTTGCCCTGGCTCCAAAGGTCCGAATCCCATAGCTGATAAGTTTATCAGAATGGTACGTGCATCCAGATTTCCTTCGAAAGCTTGTTTTGCCATAGGCATCTGCTCAAAGTTAATCTCAACCATATTTTTATAGTGAGCCATTGCAAATTGGCGAACAATTGTAGTCTTGCCAATCTGTCGAGCACCTTTTATGAGAAGTGCCTTATTAGAAGATTCTTGCTTCCACTTTACCAACTCACTGATTATCTTTCTTTTAAGCATATTCTTACAACTTTTTTCCAGGTTTTCGGATACTTATTTGCAACTTTTTTCCAGCTTTTCAGGCTTTAAGTTGCAACTTTTTTCCAGCTTTTCACGTGCAAATTTACAACTTTTTTCCAATAACAGCAAGGAAATGGCACTTATTTACAAAAAAGAGAGTAAAGTTTTTTAAAATAATTTGGTGGTAATCAAGAAAATCAGTACATTTGCAATTAAAAAAAGAATAAACTATGATATTTCTTCAACTTTTCATCGTATTCCTTCAGATAGGCATCTTCGGATTCGGAGGTGGCTACTCCATGATTTCCCTGATTCAAGGACAGGTAGTAACGCAGTATCATTGGATGACGATGCAAGAGTTTACCGATGTGTTGGCCATCTCACAGATGACACCGGGACCTATCGGTATCAACACCGCCACCTATTGTGGCTATACTGCTGTCCACAATGCAGGCATGAACGGCATGATGGCAGTACTCGGAAGTGCCACGGCCACCTTTGCCCTGGTTCTCCCCTCTTTTGTCTTGATGATTCTGATCAGCAAAATGCTGTATAAATATATGAACACATCGATGGTGCAGAGCATCTTCATCGGCTTGCGCCCATGCATCGTGGGCCTGGTAGGCGCCGCAGCCCTGCTCCTGATGACTCCAGAGAATTTCTCTACTCCAGAGAATCCCTGGCATTTCTACATCTCCATCGCCCTCTTCTTTGCCACCTTTATCGGCGTGAAGGTAATGAAGATCAATCCGATAAGAATGATACTCTACTCGGCTTTCGCCGGGCTGGTATTACTATATTAAACAAAATCTTACTATGTTATTTGGCAGTAATAAATAAAAGTCGAAAATTTGAAAAGCGAAACGGAGAAAACCCTTCACCCTTCACCCTATCAACATAATCATCTGATATACAATCGATTACAAACAAAATAACTAAAAATCACCCTTCACCACCCTTCATCGGCCTTCACCTCAAGATGAATCGTCTATGAAGCCTAAGGCTGTCGTCTATGAAGGCAAGTTATAGTCTTAATAGACGACTGGATGGACTCATAAGAGGGGGCTAAATCAAGAAAAAGATGAAGGGCGGTGAAGGGTGGTGAAGGGTTGAACTTTACCCTTCACCCTCAAAACCCCTGTGTTTATCGGCATTCCAGACGAAAAGGTGAAGGGTGAAGAGTAAAATCGCAAGCGAACAGAACGACAAATAAGGAATGAAGTGCCTAAGGAAGGGCACTATTGTGCCAAGGTAAAGGCAACATTGTGCTCGGGTAAGAGCACATTTGTGCCCCCGATAAGCACAAGGGGGACGCAAGTAAGACACCACCCGTAAACCCGAAACACAGATTTCTATCTTTCAGAGATACGAGTCGCAAACAAGTCTTTTGTACTTAGGAAATAAGCTTTTTTTGTCGCTTTGCAAGCAAAAATCCTACAAAATTCTACGGGTAAACGCTATTCTCTTTTGTTTTTTACAAGATTATTTATAATTTTAGTCTTTAATTATGCCATAAAAAGGTGGATTTTCAGCTGAAAATCCACCTTTTACACTATATTTCGCCTTTTGTCCACCTCTTCTTTGTGTTTTTTGTGTACTTTTGCCACTGTAACAAAATAAAACGGAAATAAAAAACCTAAGAATAAACAATGAACAAGAAACAGATTTTACTTTCTGCATTGCTCGCCTCAACCATGGCTGCCAATGCACAGGTTACTATCAATGTGGATGCCTCTAACCCAGGTATCAAGGTTTCACCTAATTTATATGGTATCTTCTTCGAGGATATCAACCATGCTGCAGATGGCGGTCTCTATGCCGAACTCATCAGCAACCGATCATTCGAGGATTCTGAAAAGGATATTCCTACTTGGAAAACTGCAGCTCAGGAAGGTGCTAAGATCAATGCACAACTCATCAATAAGGGTTTGCTCAACAAGGCACAGGGCAAGGCGCTCCAATTGACCATCGCTGCCAAACCTGCTGCCACAGCTTCTATCATCAACGAGGGCTTCTGGGGCATCAACGCCGTGCAGGGCAGAACCTATAAGCTTTCTTTCTGGGCAAAGGGTAGCTATAAAGGCGGATTGAAGGCTCGCCTCACCAACGCCAAGGGCGATAAGGTGTATGCAGAAACCGCTCTCAATGCCAAGGTGGGCAAGAAGTGGACCAAATATACGGCTGAGTTGACTGCCAACGGAAACGACGCCAAGGCTCAGTTCGAACTCGTAGCTGATGGCAAGGGTACCATCGTTCTCGATGTAGTAAGCCTCTTCCCTCCTACTTTCAAGAATCGCGAGAACGGCTTGCGTCCTGACTTGGCTCAGCTTCTCTATAATATCCATCCTAAGTTCGTCCGCTTCCCTGGCGGTTGCTACGTTGAAGGACAGGAATCTCCAGAGAATGCTTTCCACTGGGAGAAGACCATCGGTCCTATCGAGGAACGTCCGGGTCATAAGAACGTAAACTGGCGCTACCGTACCAGCGACGGTATGGGCTTCGATGAGTATCTGCAGCTTGCCGAAGATTTGAATGCCAAGCCGCTCTATGTGGTGAATGTTGGTTTGTGGCACGGCGGCATGACTCCTGTGGATAGCATCCAGCCTTGGATTGACGAGTGCATGAATGCCCTGGAGTATGCCAACGGTCCTGTTACCTCTAAATATGGTGCGCTCCGTGCCAAGAATGGTCATCCAGAACCATACAATATCGAGTATCTGGAGATTGGTAATGAGAACAACCAGCCGGATCCTGCGGCTCAGAGCGACCATTACTACGAGCGCTTCAAGAAGTTCAAGGATGCTGTATTGGCAAAATATCCTAAGATGCACCTCATCGGCAACGTAGTGGCTTGGGGCGATGACAATCCTAAGTGGGAAAGCAACGAGAGCGTAGAACTCCTCGACGAGCACTACTACAGAAACCCAGCCTGGTTTGCAGAGAACTTCAACAAGTATGATAACTACGACCGCAAGGGCAGCGAGATTTATGTAGGCGAATATGCCGTAACACAGGGCTTCGGCAATATGGGTTCGCTCGATGCAGCTCTCGGTGAGGCTGTCTATATGATGGGCATCGAGAACAACTCTGACATCGTGACCATGGCATCCTACGCTCCAATCTTTGCCAATCTCAACAACCGTATGTGGGCACCAGACATGATTCAATATACATCCGATAAGGTATTCGGAACTCCATCTTACTACGTTCAGAACGTGATGGCGAACAACATCGGTACCCGTGTACTGAAGGTGAACCAGGAGAATCCATACAAGTATGATCAGACTCAGGTGAAGCCAGCCATCTGCCGTGTGGGTATGGGAACATGGGGTACTCAGGTTTCTTTCGAAGACAAAGGCTACAGCGATGAGAACGGAAAGGCACTGCCAATGACGCTTCAGGAATTGCCTACCGATATCCGCGGTCAGTGGAAGACAGAAGGCAGCATCATCAAGCAGACCAGCAACGAAGAGAGCTGCATCCGTCTGACCCCAGGCGAGATTACCAGCAATGGCTATATATATAAGGTACGCGCGAAAAAGGATGCCGGAAACGAGGGTTTCCTCATCATCTTCAACTACGTGGATAAGAACAACTACTGCTGGTTGAACCTTGGTGGCTGGAACAATACCCAACATGGTGTGGAGTCTATCGTGAATGGTGCCAAGAGTCAGATTGCTACCTGCCCTGGCAAGATTGAAACCGGCAAGTGGTATGATATCGAGTTGAAGGTAGTAGGCGACAGCATCTTCGCCAAGTTGGATGGCAAGGAGGTATTCGCTACCAAGTTGAAGGCAAATACCCTTCCTGGCATCTTCTCAACAGCAACACTCGATGAGAAGACTGGCGAGGTAATCCTGAAGATTGCCAACACCAGCACCGAGCACACCACAGCGAAGATCAATCTTCAGGGCAAGGAGATCAAGGATGGCAAGCTCATCCGCCTTTCTGCCAAGAACGGTCTGGAGGAGAACACCATCGACAATCCTACCAACATCTATCCTGTAGAAAACTACGTGACTACAGAGAAGAATGGTGCTACGGTAGAGATTCCTGCCAGCTCTCTGAACATCATCAGATTGAAGTAAAAAGATGAAGTAGAAAGATTGAAATAAGAAACAAGATAAAAACAAGAAACAAGCTACATCCAGGGCATCAGCCCTGGATATACTCGATATATATTGATACATTCTTTGAATAGTTGATAAGATAGTTAGTTAGAAAAGAAGAAGGCGGCAACCTGCGTGATGCAGATTGCCGCCTCGTTTTTTATCTGTCGCTTCATTTAACTGAAAACATAATTGAAGAGCAGGAAGATGCTCAGAATATAGAGCGTAGGATTCAGATCCTTGAACTTACCCACCATCATCTTGATCAATACATAACTCAGAATTCCGAGGCAGATACCATCGGCGATACTGTAGCAGAGTACCATCGGAATACCAATCAAGGTAGAGATGATGATGGCGATAAACAACCGATAAATATAGATGAACAATTACCGAATCGTCTTCCTCTTCATTGGATTACTCCAAGTCAAAAGCCAATCAAGTTGTACCATCAGCTATGCACCTTATTATATTTGGAGCAAACGATTACACCTTGCATGGACTTGAAAAGTTCTCTGCTCAAACTTTTCGCAGAATACCCTAATGTAGATTTACATGCCATGGGATTTCCTCAAGGTTGGGAAAACGAACCATTATGGAGACAGTAGGCGTGAATTCGGAAATAGCGAAATAAACGCTATTTTAACACTTCAGTTCTATACTCGTAGAAGGCAAGTTCTCTATTAAACAAGCCTGATTCTTTCTCATAAATATCCATATAACAACGTGCTTCATTATATTGAGAGCGTTGTAAATATATATAAATAAGCGTAGGAAGAGTCTTGGCTGCTAATTTCTGCATTCCATGCATTTTAAATAGCTCATGACATTTCTGAGTTTGTTCAATAGCCTTCAAAGTATCTCCCAATCCTAAGTACTCATTTGCTATAAAATCAAAACTCTGTATAAAACTTACGTTATCTTTGACCCGAGCTGCATAATAACCATATTTTTGCTCGCATCCTATAGCTTCCTTATGCAAATATTGAAAACGATAAATATCAGCCATTTGCCCATAAACCTTGGAGAGAGTACTATAGTCACACTCTTTACGCAGGGTATCAGCACACTCTATAGCTTTTTTATAGCTCATCATTGCCTTTGGCGCATCCTTGTGGTCACGATACACGCAACCCAGCAGATAATAAGCTTGCATCTTCTCATTATCTGTACCCCAACTATCATAATAATCCACCACCTCTTGAAATATGGAATCAGTAGGCATAGACAGATAAAGTTTGTTCTGTGCCTTCGCCATCAGCATTCGGCATTTCATCGCAACCGTACGAGATGCATTCCCCATCTCCAAAGAATCAAAACGGCACAAACTATCATAGGCTGCTTGAGGATGTGCTTCCATCAAGCTGTCTATAACCTGTAATCTCTGCATTTGTACCCGGTTTTCGGTACACCCCACTAATATATATAATAAGGTGAAGAACACGGAATATCTCAACAATACGAATTCTCTTCTCTTCATTTTTACACTCTAAAATACCATTCATCAAATAAACAAATCATCCAGAGTTACTGAAGCCCTGAATATATCGGAGTATTCATTACTCACCAGTTCTGAATTTCCCACATACGTAAGGAGGAATGTCTTGGCAGGGTTCTTTTTTTCCAAAGCCTGCAAACGGCTATTCAGCACCTGAGCATAGCCCTTGGTAACGGCATAAGGAGCCTTATAAAATTTCATCTCACAAACATTCACCACATCATCAGCCCTGTCTATCAGCAAGTCAATCTGCATGCCATCAGCCTCCTCGTTTCCTTTCACTATAAGCGAAGATTCCTGCGAAGACACTGCACCTATATGAAGAGCATATTTTATCTGTGAAATATGCTGCAAACAAACCTCCTCGAAAGCAATGCCACGCCATGAGGCAACATCGCTTTCCTTCAAATGCTGTTGCCAGTAATCAGTTTGATTTACAGCCTTCTTCTCCTTACAATGAAGCCAGAACCAGCAAAAGGAATCAATAAGCTTATAATACTCCTCTCGCTGACTGAAACCGAAAGGAGTATATTTCACCACAAAATCACTACCCATCAAGGCTTTCAACATCTTGGTAAAATCACCATTCGGATTCAAACCGGTATGCTCTGCTATCTCCTTACGGGTGAAACCTGCATGGCGGGTACCCAAAAAGCGAACTATCTTCATACAGTCTTCTGCATGATCAAACACTGAATTGAAGAGCCTGTCAAACTCATCCCCCAACTTCGCATGACGGGCAAAGAACAAGGCATCTATATTCTGAGCCAGACTATAGGAAGGGTTAAAGAAATTCATATAGAAAGGAATTCCGCCCATAATCATATAGGCCTGCGTAATATTATAACGGGACATCTTGATGCCACGGCTCTGATAAAACTCCTCACATTCTTTCAAAGTAAACGGTGACAGTTTAATCTCGCCAGTCAAACGACCGTATAATCCACCTTTATTACTGATTAGATTATCAAGCATCCAGGAGGTGGCAGAACCACAGACTACGAGCAACAGATTGTGGCGCATATTGCCCCAACCATTCCAGAATGCCTCTAATGCCGTAAGAAAACCAGAACGTGCCGTATCCATCCATGGCAATTCATCAATAAACACCACCTGTCGGGACCCATTATCGCAAGTTTCCAAAAAACGTTCCAGCAAAAAGAAAGCCTCCATCCACGACTTAGGTTGCGCAATATCCTCCATACCATGACGAAGAAGCGAGAAATAGAAATTCTGCAACTGGTCTTTCAAGGTTACCTTCCGACGACGGTCGTAAGGCGACAATCCTGTATGATGAAACACCATATCATCATGAAACACCTCATCAATCAAGAATGTTTTACCGACACGGCGACGACCATACACAGCCACAAACTCAGCTCTACCACTTTCGTAGTAACGCTTCAATTCTGCTATTTCCTTTTTTCTACCTATTATTTCACACATAATCATACCCAATTGGTTCGCTGCAAATATACGACTTATTTTGAAAATAGCGAAAGAAAATAGCGTTTATTTCGCTACGAAACCATTTTTTTGCCGTTCGTAGCGGAATAAACGCCATTTTAACTCCATTTTAACACTAAGCTAATATATTTTATTCCAGCGTCATCCACCCATCTTCCGTCCAGTTGATTTTCTTCTGAACCAGGATGCTGGCACCATTCTTGCCTACACTGTAACCATGACAGAAGAAGTAATCGCCATCGGGAAAGGAGTAGGCAGAACAATGGCCCATCGCCTCATATTCTTTCTTATCGCCTTCCAGAATCAGCGTGCTACCGCCATTGCGCATGTCCTTGCCAGCCTTATCCAGATAAGGACCAGCCACCTTCTTGCTTCTGCCCACGGCAACACGATAGTTGCTCTTGATGCCACGGCAGCAGTAATCCCAGCTCACGAAGAGATAGTAATAACCACCATGCTTCATGATGAAAGGAGCCTCGATGGCATTGGTGCCGGCAAACTTGGAGGTAGGATTCGGCTCTGCAGAAGTATCGCCCACGGCATGACGACGGGCGATGGTCTGAGGCTTGGCGCCCTTCTTGGCATGCATCGTCTTCTTATCCAGCTTGATCATCTGGATGCCATCCCAGAAAGAGCCCCAGGTAAGCCAAGGGTTTCCCTTCTCATCAACAATGAAATTCGGATCGATGGCATTCCAATTGTCTCTATCGGCCTTGGAGGCGACGAGGCAGCCCTCATTCTTCCATCCATCCTTATCAGATAAGGAAGTATTGCTCAGCAAGCCGATGGCAGATGTGTTCTTACCAAAGGTGGAACAGGAATAAGCCAGATACCACTTGTTCTTGAAACGGATAACATCCGGAGCCCAGATATGCGTGGTAAAACCTGGCACACTATCATGCGTCCATGCCGGAATCTCGCTGTTCTTGAGCACACCCTGAGGAACGATGGTCCAATGCTTGCGGTCGGTAGAGGTCATCTGCATGATGCCATGACCTGTGCAGTAGAGATAGTACTTGCCATTCTCATACGCCATTACAGGGTCGTGAACAAAAGGAGTATCTACCACTATCGGTTCCTGCGGAGCATTCTGTGCCATCATCTGGCAACTGCCTTTTACAACAGGAGCAGCAATGATCATTGCTGCTCCCAATAGTATTTTAGAAATCTTCATATAATTACACCTTATATATATAGGAGAATTACTTGTTCACAAATTTCTTTCCGTTTACAATCACTACACCCTTGTAGCTCTTGTCTACCTGCTGACCGGAGAGATTGAACCACTTGCCATCATTCTTCTTCTGAATGATGATAGGGTTCGAAATGCCTGTAGAAAGGCTTGAGCCATCGATGTAGGAGCCCTCATTTACGAAGAAGAGAGTTACGTCTCCCTTAATTGTGTTAGAAGTCATACTAAAGGTATAATTATAAGTTTTCTTATCCTTTGTTATCGTAGCATTCACCTTGATGGTACCGCTTGCAACATACTCAACAACCATATCGACCAAAGAACCATTCATATCTTGCTTGAAATTAGTCCAATCGAAATTATTGTCCAAGGTAAACTGCACATTGGCTGTATTTTCATTGGTGTTACCACCCAATTTTGTAAACCATGCATAATTGTCGTTACGAAGCACGAAATACTCTGCATAATTAGAAGCTCCACGTGATGCCGATGCAGCAACCAATGCCCAATTGTCCCAATTATTAACCTCATCACTATAATTATAGAACTTGAACTCAGCCTTCTTGCCTGACTTCAAGACATAATCAGAAGAGAAGTTGCTCCACCAGCCTGAAGTTGTATTCTTCTGTGCAGACACAGGATAATATACCGGAGTCGTTTCCTCAGCCTCAGCATCGATATTCAGGGTATAATCCTTTACATACTCATACTCATCCTTGCTGATAGTCATGGTCATGGTTACCTTGCCCTTGCCCTTCACCTTGCCGTCATCGGTCAGGATAGAGGTATCGCTTGACTTCCATGAAATCTTCGCACCCATCTTGCCCTGAGCTGGCAGAGAAGGAGCCGCATTCAGAGTGGCATCGTCAGAGAATGGCAATGTCATCTTGCTGAGGGTATACTTAATGGCTGCCTTGGCATCTGCCTTTACAGCCCAAACCTCCTGCTGATAGGTGAAGTTGTTCTGTCCCATGGTCAGGCTTCCGCTTGATGATGAGAGAGCAGAAATGGCGATGGCCGGGATATTGGTATAGTCTACAGTCTGCTTCACCAACACACCACGATAGACTACATTATTGATAGTCAAGTGGATGTAATCAGTACCAGCCGTACGCTTCCAGGTTCCCGTCTCAGCGCCAGTGATGGTTCCATCGGCATTGAGGGTGATGTTGACAGGAGTCTCGAAAGCCTTTGCCTTGGTATTCTGACCATACTGATGACGCATGAACTGATAGTCGCCTGCAATGTCTGCATCTGCGATAGACGCCTTGGATGCAATCGCCTCATCGGTGATAGTCTCACCATCAAACTCGAATGGAGCTGCCATCAACCAGCCCTCATCGTTGAGGAAGAGCTGATGAACACGCACCTGATGACCTTCGCCACCATTGCTGAAACGGGTGTGATAAACCACGAAAGAACGATTCTGCTTGTCAACGAACGCAGAGTTGTGACCCTGTGCAATCTCAGCACCGCTCATGGCATCCCACTGATAACCGCCAAAGAGCAATACGCCACGGTTGTCGGCTGTGGTAGAACTATAGTTCATCTTATAGCTCTTAAAGAGAGCAGATGTGCCATAGCAATCTACGTAAGGTCCGTCAGGATTCTCAGAACGGAAGATGCGCATCTGATAACCACCATCGCTGGTCAAGCCACCATAGCTCATGAAGAGGAAGTAGTACTTGCCTATCTTCTGAATATAGCTTGCCTCACCCGATACGTAATATCCACCGGCAATCTTCTTACCGAAGTAAGGATCGCTGGTACAGTTGGCACTGGCAGCACCCGGAGTGGTGACCTTGCCATTCACCTCGTAAGGGAAGGTATAGGTATAGTCGCGGAGACCGTTGGTCTTATCCAACTTAATCATAAAGATACCACCCGACCAGGAGCCGTAGCTCATCCAGAGGTTGTCCTTGTCATCATAGAAGACGCATGGGTCGATACAGTTTGGCCAATAGGTTCCCCATTTATCGCCCACCTTATAACGGGAAGGAAGAGCGGTTTCGCCTGTGGCAATGGCAAAGTCGGTATGTTTCCAGTCATCCGCAGCAGCGTATGAATTGTGAGCGTATGTGCCCTGGAAACCGGAGAAAACTACTGGTCCCTGATAAGTCCAAGGTCCTTCGATATTATCTGAAACAAAGCATACGATGGAAGAGCACCAGTGGTCTCCATTCAGACTCATATACATACACCATTTCTTCATGGTCTTGTTGTATACGATGTCTGGTGCCCACTGATTGCCCTGCACATTATAGCCTTTATACTGCCAGCCGTGGGCATTGAAGTTGCCGAACTTCACCTTCTCACCCTTGCTGTTCTTCACTTCGGTGACAACATGCGACTGATAGGCAATGGAATAATTAACCAATGTGCCCTGCTTGTTGGCAAAGAGACTGTTCACATTGCCGGCAGCTTCCTCGCCCGCCTTGAACGGAGTCCATTCCTGGTAGTTGCTTGCCGCAGTGGTCTTGCCTCTACCCAGATGAGAACCATATATATAATAGGTAGGCGAGTTAGGGTTGGTGATGTCGTCCACCACGATAGACGGGTCGTGGCAAACCACACGCTTATTATATGCTCTCGACGTATAAGCATTCGTCAGGTCGTTGTCGCTGACCTGTGTCTGGGCAGTAGCGCCAATAGCAGCAAGACCCAGCATAGAGACTAATATTATCTTCATAACTAAATTGCGTTAACTTTTATCTGCGATGAGCACGTGTATAGTGCTTGCGGGCAGCAGCTGAACCGAACTTCAAATGGCTGCTATCAACGGTGAATGCCACATTCAGGTCACTAGGGTCAATGGTGTTGATACCCAAGTAATTCTGTACAGTTACGCTGCCATCAGTACCCGTTACGATAGCCTGAATATCAGCAGTACCATTGTTACAGTTGGTTACAAACATCTTTACCTTTGCACCGTTCATGGTTGCGAGCCAGGTAGCCCAATCACCCTGTGTTCCGATAGGAGTACAAGCAGCATAACCATTACCCCAACCATAGTTATCGGCACGAACCACAGCGTATTCTGCCAAATCAGCCTTGCGGAGGATGAGCACATAGTTGTTCCAATTGTTTACACCGCTAGAATAGTTGGTGAAGTTGAACTCGAATGTCTCACCAGCAGGAATCTTCATATCATTTGTAAATTCTGTCCACCAGGCAGTAGAGCAATCCTCAGCACCGAGAGAAACCGGAGTAGGAGTAACCGCCTTGACAGCAGACTCAGCCACATTTACTTCTACGGTAGCAGTACGACCGTTTTCTGTAGTGATAGTCACCTCGTGCTTGCCCGCAGTAGCAGGGATTCTTGAGAAAGTCAACTTAGAGTTGTCAATGACACCAGGCTCACCCTCTACGTATGTAGCATAAACCACCATACCTGTTGGGTCGAAAGCCAAAGTATGATTTACTCCATCAACTGCAGCTGAGTTATAATAGTAGTAGTTGGTGCGGGTTGGTGCCTGAGTAACAGTAATAGCCTTGATACCTGCCACTACATTAAACTTAGCATTGGCAACGATAGGAGTAGCCGCATTCTCACCCTTGAATGTCTTGTTATAGATAACGATGAGCGTCTTTTCACCCACCTTATCCATATCATTGATGGCAGAGAAGAGCAGTTCGCTGGCAGGAATCACCTTGGTCACACCCTCTTCGAAGGTAACGGTAGCAGAAACATTCTGCATCGCCTCTTCAAGCGTTGTACCCTTGTCAACCTCGGCAGGAACATTGTTCAACACCATAGAAACCGGAGCCTTATCCTGGGCAGATGTATAACCGCCGATAGGTTCTACGTTGCTCTGCATGAAATCGATGTAAGAGCCCTCAGGTACCAGGAAGCAACGGATGTTGGTATTGCTCTCGTCTGCATTCAGATTAGCAATCTTAGATGGCTGAATGTAGGTCTTGGTAACAGTACCATTGGTAATCTTCACCATGAAAGTATCTACACGGGAACGGTCAACCGTCAATGTTACCTTACCACCCAATTTATCTACACCCTTGTCTTTATCAGTTTCAAAGGTGAGATTACTCTGCACGCAGCTTCTGTCGATATGGTCACCCCACTCAGAGTTACCGCTTGGCTGGTTATCAAAACGGATAGCACCATACTCGGTATAACCTGTTCCGCCACGATCCACATCATTGGTGATGACGAGGGCGAAGTTCTTATAGGTGTTAGTCGCAGAAGGATTGATGTTCAGATTGAACACGGCATTCCACTTCTGGTTGTCTTGAACCACATAATACTTTGAGAATGAAGTCCAAAAGCCTGAAGAGAAATCAGTATTACCTACAGTATAGACATCCTCGTTCATACCCACGAGCACCTCCTCGGTTGAACCCTTTGACTTTTCGATTGAGTCAATCTTTTCAGAAAGCCAATCAGGAGAGTTGACACTAAACATGTCACTTCCCTCGCATCCTGTCAGCGCA